>ERZ1108170.521-NODE-521-length-30400-cov-5.723315_pt1 | contig 30400 bp, 27 predicted proteins | sample MGYA00403705_ERZ1108170 | MGnify/ENA primary metagenome ERZ1108170 (study PRJEB35170, sample SAMEA104062422) | human gut metagenome | biome: human gut; feature: human-associated habitat; material: faeces | place: Denmark | collected 2012-06-15 ...
CAAACTGAGTAATTTTATCTTACATCAGTTTGGAGGTTTACACAAACTTTGGGATGCTCCCTAAAGATAGTTCTTAAAATAAACATTCGTTTATCATAAAACATAAAATTCTCCTTTAAATGATATTTACAAGGAGTATCTTTCTATGATAAAATATTTCATAGAGGATATTCCTCAGTTTGCGAAACACTCGGTTATCTTGGTAGGGTATCGGGTGTTTCTATTTTTTATCCAACTTCTTAATTCCGCGACTAATTGCTTCCGTTCGATTTACATTCTCCCTTTCACAATAATTCTCTAATATCTTTTTATCCTCGTCACTTATTCGAATGCTTAATTTATTAGGTCTTGGATTGTTTGTCGGTCTGCCTGTCCTAGGACTCATTTTTCTCACCTCTCTTTTGTCGGGCATAATTGTATTATATATTATGTCGGGCAAAAGTCAAGTACTTTTATTTAAGACATTCTTATTTTTGACCAGTTTCATATTTAAATCAATCTATTTTCATCATAAATGTTTGATATGTCTTTAGAAGACATGATTAAGGTTACGGGAAAGGCTGGATAACGGATATATAAGTATTTAATTACACCAACTGGAAAATTAAGCCGAAGGGTTAATTTGGAAGGCGGTAGAAGCAAGGCTTGTCCTTGCTTTTATAGTGATGATTATCAATATTGAATATTCCCGATTGTATTTTATATATTAATATGTTACATTGAATCGGTAAGAACCCCTTACAAAAAATTGCAGTGATTGTTGTTTGGTTTTGAAACAGCAATTGCTGCATTTTTTCATTAAATGGAATATCAAATGCTATTTTTACATAATAAACATAAAGATAGAGACCGTTTCAAGTTTTGTGTAAACTACAAAAGCTGATATAAGATTTGTGAATAGTTACAAATGGGCAGAGCCGATTTTCCGGGTTCTGCCCATATCTGCATTATACAGGAGTTTTTGGGCATGTCAATAAGACCTGCCCAAAACAAGCTGGTTTTACAGGTTGCGTCCGTTCAGACGCTCTTCAAATTTCTCTCATTGCTGCTTTTTGTGGGCTGTCTTTTCTTCTTGCCATAAAAATAACCTCCAAACTGAGTAATTTTATCTTACATCAGTTTGGAGGTTTACACAAACTTTGGGATGCTCCCTTTTAATTAGAATCCGGGAACGAACCATTTTTAAGGCAGCTTAGAATCCAGAAACATCTGGCACCGCCTGGTCTCTTCTTTACTTCTTCATTACACGCATCAGGTTCACCATCTCAATCGCACCCACAGCGCATTCATATCCCTTATTTCCCGCCTTGCTTCCGGCACGCTCGATTGCCTGTTCAATATTGTCTGTCGTAAGGACGCCAAACATAACCGGTATTTTGCTCTGTAAGGAAACACTTGCAATCCCTTTGGAAACTTCATTGCACACATAATCATAATGGCTTGTTGCCCCGCGTATCACTGCCCCAAGGCAGATCACTGCATCATACTTTCCACTTGCCGCCATCTTTTCTGCAATCACCGGAATCTCAAACGCTCCCGGCACCCATGCCAGATCAATCTGCTCCTCCGGTACATCATGGCGCTTCAACCCGTCAAGTGCACCCCCGATCAGCCTTGACACGATAAATTCATTAAACCTCGCTGCCACAATCCCAATCTTAATGTCCTCTGCTCCTGTTAATTTTCCTTCTAAAACGTTCATTTTTTTTATCTCCTTTTTTATAATGTTGATGTCAGGTTAACACCATAGATACTTAATATTATATTTATCCTCTTATTCAAAACGAAGCATATGCCCCATCTTTTCCTGTTTCGTCCGCAGATAAAACAGATCATACGGTGTCGCCTTCATCTGGATCGGCACGCGCTCTTTGATTTCCATACCATAATCTTTTAACTGGTAAACTTTATCCGGGTTATTGGTCAGAAGCCGCAGCGTTTTTACACCGAGATCTTTTAAAATCTGTGCTCCGATGTAATACTCCCGCTCATCCCCCGCAAAACCGAGCGCAAGGTTCGCCTCTAACGTATCCATTCCTTCCTCCTGCAATGTATAGGCGCGCAGCTTGTTCAGTAACCCGATGCCTCTTCCCTCCTGCCGCATATAAAGCAGGATTCCGCGGCCTTCTTTTTCGATCTGTTCCATTGCCGCCGCAAGCTGTTCCCCACAGTCGCACCGAAGGGATCCGAATACATCTCCTGTCAGGCACTCGGAGTGTACACGGCACAACACATTCTCTCCGTCTCCGATCTCACCTTTTACCAGTGCAACATGATGTTCCCCATTTAAAATATTCTGATATCCATACGCTTTAAATTCTCCATATTTTGTCGGGAGTTTCACAACTGCTGCGCACTCTGCCAGTTTCTCATGTTTCTTGCGGTATTCCTGAATTGCCGCGATCGTGATAAAACAGATGTTCCACTTTTCTGCCAATTCCATGAGCTCTGTTGTACGCATCATTGTTCCGTCCTCACGCATGATCTCACAGCATAAACCGCACTCTTTTAATCCGGCAAGACGCATCAGGTCAACGGTTGCTTCTGTATGACCGTTGCGTTCTAACACCCCATTCTTTTTTGCAAGCAGAGGAAACATGTGTCCCGGTCTGCGAAAGTCTTCCGGTTTTGCAACCTCACTGACGCAATGTCTTGCTGTCATGCCGCGTTCCTCCGCCGAAATTCCGGTCGTTGTACCGGCATAATCGATCGATACGGTAAATGCAGTCTCATGGTTATCTGTATTGTCTGCTACCATCTGTGGGAGTTTTAATTTTTCACAGATCTCCTTTGACATCGGCATACAGATCAACCCTTTTCCATATGTCGCCATAAAATTCAGATTTTCAGTTGTTGCAAACTCTGCCGCGCAGATAAAATCCCCTTCATTTTCACGATCTTCATCATCTGTCACAAGAATGATCTTTCCTCTTTTCAATTCTTCCAATGCCTGTTCCACTGTATCAAATTTCTTCATTGTACTTCTTCCTTTCCGTGCCAAAAACTGCATTTTGTTTTCTTATCAGAATCCATTAGAAAATAAAAATTCCCTCGTGATCTTACTCTCCGTTGTTTTTTCTTTCCCCCAGTTCAAAAAATGCTCAATGTATTTCCCGATACAGTCATTTTCCAGATTTACCGTATCCCCCGCCTTTTTGTGGGAAAGAACCGTACACTGCGCCGTATGCGGGATGACAGACACCATAAAAGTGGTCTGTGCCGTTTGGGCAACGGTAAGACTGATCCCATCCACCGCAACAGACCCCTTTTCAACAATGTAGTGCATGATCTTCTCCGGTGCTTTGATGGAATAACAAACCGCGATCTCGTCTGATTTGACCTCACAGATCGTTCCGGTTCCGTCAATATGTCCTGTCACGATATGACCGCCAAATCTGCCGTTCGCCGCCATCGCGCGTTCCAGGTTCACCGGGCTGCCTGACGCTGCTTCTCCAATCGATGACCTCCGCAGCGTTTCGTGCATCACATCGGCGGTAAAATAGTTTTTTCCGAAAGATGTCACTGTAAGACAGATTCCATTTACGGCAATGCTGTCACCAATTTTGATATCTTCTAATACTTTTTCTGCCTCTATTTTCAGTCTGGCAGAATTGCCTTTCCGGTCTGCTGTTATGATCCTTCCGACCTCCTCCACAATTCCTGTAAACAAGTTTTCTCCCCTCCCTGCTTTTTACGGTATGTTCAAAACTTATGTATCTGTTTCCCTCTCATTTATTTTTCAGTTCCCCAGCAATCAGAATGTCCTCCCCCACTTGCTGTACCCTCTGACTGACCAGGCAATACGCATCATCGGGATGATCCACGCCCATTCCTGCAACCGGACTTTTGGCATCTGCACCGCCAAACAGTTTCGGTGCCACATACGCATACACCTCATTGACGATCCCGGCTTCTAACGCCGACCAGTTCAGCATGGCACCGCCCTCAAGCAATACGCTCTCGATCCCGTCTGCTCCGAGCTGCCGCATCAGTTCTTTTAAATCCACTTTTCCATCCGCATGTTCTGTCACTATGATCCGGCATCCATATTTCTGATATTCCCTGATCTTCGCCTCATCCTGACAGCAGGTTGCAATGATGGTATTCTGCTCCTCTGCAGTCTGCACGATCCGGCTCTTAAGCGGTATACGCAATGTCGTATCACAGACGATCCTGACCGGGTCTTTTGTCTGCGGCAGACGGCAGTTTAACATTGGATCATCCGCGATTACCGTGCCTGCCCCAACCATGATTCCGGTCATTTCATGCCGCATGCGGTGTACCTGTTCTCTTGCCGCCTCTCCGGTGATCCATTGCGATTTTCCGGATGCCGACGCTATTTTTCCATCCAGTGTCATCGCATATTTCATCCGCACATAGGGCAGTTTTGTCTGGATATAATGAAAAAATACCCGATTTTGGTACTCACATTCCTCCTGTAAAACTCCTTCCGTCACCAGGATGCCCTGCTCCCTTAACTGCCGGATCCCGGCTCCCGCCACAAGCGGATTGATGTCTTCTGCCCCAACAAACACATGGCTGATCCCAGCTTCTATGACCGCCTGTGTACACGGAGGCGTTTTCCCGTAATGGCAGCATGGTTCTAATGTCACATAAAGATCTGCTCCTGCCGGATCCTCTCCCCTGCTCCTGCAATCCGCCAGCGCTTCCCGCTCTGCGTGAAGTCCGCCAAATTTTTTATGATAGCCTTCCCCGATGATTCTGTCCTCTTTTACAAGAACCGCACCGACCACCGGATTTGTTTTCGTCCATCCTCTGCCAAGTTCCGCAAGTTCCATTGCCCGATGCATATATCCTTCCTGCTGCATAAATGCATTCCCCTTTCTGCAAGATAGAATCAAAAAAAGCTCTGAACATGATCGTTCAGAGCTACTCACAACCGGATTTTCGGAATTTTTAAAATTACATGTTTTAAATAACCGGGATACCAGACGAAACTTTTTTCTGTCTGTTTCTGATATCCACCAGGATAAATAATTTTTGCAACAAAAAGACTCTGAAATAAAACTATTTCAGAGCCATGTATGCATTATCTTACCAACCGTCTAAAACGATCCTTTAAATCCTGCTTATCCATATCTTCTTTCATCCAGACTATACTGTCGGCTTCGGAATTACACCGAATCATGCCTTACGGCTCGTGGGCTATACCACCGGTAGGGAATCACACCCTGCCCTGAAGATCATATTCTATTTTTATGTGTCTGAGTATAACACGCTTTCTTAAAATGTCAATACTTTTTTGCTGGTCAAATTTCTTATACTTTTGCACAAACCTCTATTACTGACCTGCACGAATATACCCTCTATGCCAGCTGTGACCCCTGCTTCATGTGCAGTGGCGCAATGGTATGGGTGAAACTTGGAAGGCTGGTTTACGGTGCCAGCAATATGGAACTGGACCGCTTCCGCAGATCCTGCTTATCAAAACATTCTTTCAAATACCAATCCTACTGGGTTCCCGCAAAAATCTGTACCCAGTAATATCGGTAAGTTGAATTTGCATCGTAATAATAACCAATACCAACCTTGTTATAACTGCTTCCCAGAATATTTGCACGATGTCCCGGAGAATTCATCCAGCCGTCCATAACCGATGCCGCATTTCCATAACCGGCTGCAATATTTTCTCCGGCAACATAATATTTCACTTCATATTTCTTTTCCTGCAAAATAGAAAAACAGCTCTCCCCATTTGGTCTGGTATGTGAAAAACTTTTTCTAATTTCTTTTGCACGGACATCTGCCGCAGCATTTAGGGTATCATCCATTTTCAATGAAGAAAGCCCCTGTGCTTTCCTCTCTTTATTGATCAATTTTAAGACCTCTGCCTTTTCCTTATCTGCGGTTGTCAGAACAGTTGTCACCTTGTTTTTCACTGTAACTTTGCAGGTGTATTTTTTCTTCCCAACCTTCGCTGTAATCGTCGCGTTTCCAGCTTTTTTTGCAGTCAGTTTTCCTTTTTTTGAAACACTGACCACAGTTTTCTTTGAAGATGACCATTTCACTTTTTTCTGATTCGGGCTTAATTTCAGTTGATACGTCTGTCCCTTTTTCAGCGTCAGCTTTGTCTTATTAAGCTTTACGGCAGACGCCGCAAAAACCGGAACCGTCTGCACAACATCCATGGTAATGACACTTCCGCAAAATACCAGAAGAAATGCCAAAAACATTGCTGCTACTCTTTTCTTCACATTTTTCATAATTCGCTCTCCTTTTCTTTGCATATTGACTTTTGGTTATTTACTGCAACATATAAATAAGTCCAAAACAGCCGGCTCCACAGTTACTGGTAATCGCTGCCGATGCCTCCTGCATGTAGATCTGGTCAAATTTCTTATACTTTTGCACTTCCTCTAAAATCATATCTTTCGTCTCTTTCGAACAGCCCGCAGATGTTATAAATAAGACTTTCTGATCAATCTGCGACCATCGCGCCATCTGCGCATGTATATATTTTTTATAAACATCCTGTGTGTTTCCAAAAAAGATTGCTGCCGGTACAATTTTCTTTTTGTGCAATGCCAGAACCGGATGACACTGCAGCATCTCTGTCATTTTCCATACCTGCTTATTTAAAAGTCCACTGCGGTAAAGCTGTTTCGAACTGTCTAAAATAAAGCTTGTCTGTATTTTAGGCTGTATTGCTTCCAGACTCTGTAATACTTCATCCAGATCTTTATTTTTCAGCACCATATTCGCCGCATGCATAACCATCAGGCCTGTACCACTCGACAAATGACCGGAATCAAATATCTGCACATGGGAAAATCCGGCTGCCGCCTGGCTTGCATTCTCAAATCCCTTTCCGGATCCTGAAGCAATACTGATATGCAGTACCTGTTCCGCCTCCTCAAGCAGATTTCCAAAAAATGTCTCATATTCCCCGACTGTCGGTGCTTCCGACTTGGCATACTGATCTTTTTCAATATAAGAAAGCAGACTGTCTGAATGGATTTCCACCATATCCTCGTAATGCCCGTATTCCGTATTTACAAAATAATGCATGACCGGTATTCCAAGCTGCCGGATCACATCATTCGGCAGATCCACAACGTTGTCCGTGCTGACGATCAGCCTTTGCTTTTTCTTCTGCCCTAAGATACGGAATCCGTCCATCTCACTGATTTCATCCGGATCGATCATATATTCAATACGCTCTTTCGGCAGATAACGGAGCAGCATTGCCTCAAAAAGGATTCCGTTGATCGGTTTTGCAAGATAGTCGGAAAATCCCATTTTACGATACTTTTCTTCCGCACCTGACATTGCATTTGCCGTCAATGCAATAATCGGTGTTTTACGGCAGAATCCGCCTTGCTGGTTACGCACCAGATCCATGGTTTTTTCTCCATCCATCTCCGGCATCATATGATCCATAAAAATCACATCATAATTATTTTTTGCCGTTAGCTTCAGACACTCCATTCCACTGTGTGCTAAAGCAAGCTGGACTTTTGTTTCCCGAAGCAGCTTTTTGGCGACAAGCAGGTTCATATCATTGTCATCCACAACAAGGACTTTTGCTTCCGGTGCTTCGAAACTCTTTTTATAGGAGGATCTCTGATGTCTTGATGAACTATTATAATTGAGATTTCCAAGCGGTGCTGCATTTACAATTTTCTGTGGTATCGTAACCGTAAATGTAGATCCCTTCTGATAAATACTGTCAACCGTGATCTGACCACCCATCAGATTTACGAGCTGGCTGCAGATTGAGAGTCCAAGTCCTGTTCCCTCGATTCCTTTCGTGCTTCCCTCATTCACACGTTTGAAACTGTCAAACAGGTATTTCATATCATCCTGACGGATTCCCATACCGGTATCGATCACAGCCATTTTTAAAAGGATTTCGTCCGCTCCCGTCTGCTCACTCTCCACAAACAGCGTGACGGATCCCTTTTGCGTATACTTGATCGCATTACTTAAAATATTGGTTAAAACCTGTTTGATCCTCATCTCGTCGCCATAAAGCATGGATGGCAGTTTTTCAGATACATTGACGCAAAATTCCAGATTTTTCTCATGTGCACGGATCCAGGTCGTGTTTACAATTTCACTGAATAATTCTCCTGTCTCATAACGCGCCGGAACAACTTCCATTTTTCCCGCCTCAATTTTGGACAGGTCTAAAATATCATTGATCAAGGACAAAAGCATCTTACTTGCACTCTGGATATTATTGGCATTCTCAATAATATCGTCTGACAGGTTCTCCTCCCGAAGTGTCATTTCATTTAATCCTATGATCGTATTGATCGGCGTACGGATTTCATGGCTCATATTTGCAAGGAAACGGCTCTGTGTATTCATTGCGGCAACTAACTCCGCCTGCTGCTTTTCATTTTCTTTTCTCTGATATTCAGAGAGTGTGATCTGGATAAACATAAACGCACAGGTCAGAAAGATGGTTATAACCGCACTCACGATAATATCCACATAAACTACGGATTCTGATTCCATATAAGTGATCCGTTCCGGATGAACATATGCAGTGTAAAAACAATAAGCATCTGCAAAGATCGTTGTAACTGTTCCCGCGACAAGACTTTTTCCCCGCAGCAGGAAAAAAAGCGAGATGAAACCAAGAACAAACCAAAGCGGCATACCGCTTTTTAAGCCCCCGGAGCGCAGAAACGTAACTGGAAGAAAAATTCCATTCAGCCCTAACATCAGAATGAAAGAACAGAGATCATATTGCTGAAATTTCTTTCCTGCCCAGAAAAGTACACCCATAAAAAATGCACCCGCAAATAATGCTATGACATTTTTTACCTCCATTCCCTCGGCAAGCGTATAAACACCGCCCGCTGCCATCGCGATTGTGCCAAGCAGCGACATAAAACGGAATAACTGCGCATGAATAGAAACATCTTTCCGGATCAGTACCCGGATAATTCTGTCACTCAGCTTATTCATTGTCCGCACCTCCCCATTCTTTTAATGTTTCTGCTGCACTAATAAAATCAAACAGTTCGATCTGGGCCGTCATATCAGCAATCACCTTTGCATCCGGCTCTGTCAGCGAACCGCCGGCTTCATTTTTTATGTCCTCTAACAGCTTCATCGCCTCCTCCTGATCGAAGTTGTCAATCGCTGCCGAAAGCTTCTGCCTCAGACTTTTTTCCTCTCCCACCGTCACAGATTCAGCCAGACCATCAAGGATCGAACAATAATCTGCAATCAGCTCCATATGGTTTTGTATGATATAATTTTCATCCCCGTGTTCACATGCCTCCTGCATCCTCTTTGCTTTTTTGGAAAGTTCTTTTGCACCAATCGTAAGACTTTGTCCTTTCAGGGAATGGACATTGATCTTATAATTTTCCCAGTCTTTTTTATCATACAGTTCCTGCAGTGTCGGGATCTGGCTTTTTCCCTGTTCATAAAAACACTGCACTATTTCCATATAATCTGCCTCATTATTGTCAAAATAAGAGAGTCCAAGCCGGCGATCGATTCCTGCAACCTCTGCAGGCTTGTCAGATCCATTACCGCCCATCTTATTTTCCGGTTCTTCTCCCGTATCTTTCTCAATAAATGCGCTTAAATATTTGCGAAGGACACGTTCCATTGCTGATTTTTCAATCGGTTTTGCAACAAAATCATCAAATCCTTCCCTGATCAGCATCTCTCTTGCTCCACCTATTGCATTGGCGGTCAGTGCAACGATCGGCATCTTCCGTTCACGGAACCGCGGTAATTCATGAATTCTGTGCATACATTCCACACCGTCCATTTCCGGCATCATGTGATCCATAAACACAAGGTCATAACTTCTGTCATTAATTTTTTCAATTGCCTCACTGCCGCTTAATGCCGTATCGATTGTAATTCCATAATGGCCAAGCAGGCTTGATACAACTTTTAAATTCATGGCACTGTCATCCACTGCAAGAATTTTTGCTCCCTTTACACGGAATCTGTCATGATGCCACCGTTCGTCATAAGCATCCTGCTGAAGTTTCTCTCCATTCAAAATCGTAGCAACCGAGAATACATGCATCGGACGATAGATGAGCTGGACTTTTGATCCGATTTTTTGCAGATCACAATCCCGGTTTGCCATGACTACAACTTTCATTTTTTCAATCAGACCATCAAAATAACTTTTGTCCGTAAAATATTCAGCATCTGCCACAAATAAAAACTGATAGCGTTCATGCTCAATCCTGTTTTTCAACTCATGCATGGTAGAGCAGCGCACGGCATCTACATGAAGCTGATCGACCATCCTCTGGATACATTCAAGATATCCGTCACGAAGCTGTCCGAAACGGTATCTTTCGAGATCCATATAAAAAATGATCTTTTTATCTCCGGCATCACGCACGGATACAAGCGGCATATCCGTCAGTACTCTCTGTGGAATGATAATAGAAACCGTCGTACCTGCATCAGGAACACTCTCAATGTGCATATGTCCATTCATTTTTGCAATCATTTTGCGTGAGATTGCAAGACCTAAGCCAATGCCCCCCGCACGCCGGTCACGGGTCGTATCTACCTGATTGTATGTGTTTTCCAGTGCATCTATATTTTTTTCGCTCATCCCGATTCCGGTATCTTTCACCTTTACCATAAGATTGATGCCGTATGATTCCTTGCGGGCGCCGACAAACAAAATGACACCACCGGCATCTGTAAATTTGATCGCATTGTTGATGAGATTTAAGATAATGCGATATATTTTCTGACTGTCTCCAAGCAGGTTATTCGGAATATCCGCCTCACAATCCACAATGATCTCAAGATTCTTTTCTTTATTCCACACATGTGCCATGTTAACCACATCATTGATCACAGACGTAATGTTATATGGTTCTTCCACCAGCTCCATCGTGTCATTTTCAAGTTCTGAAAAATCCAGGATATCTGATACCAAAGACATCAGATTCCTGCCCGCAACTGTAATATCATACAGCTGCTCCCTGGTCGCATCGTCCACTTTCGCATCCAGCAGTTCTGATCCGATTCCGATGATAGAATTTAACGGCGTACGGATCTCATGTGAAATATTGGCCATGAAATCATCTTTTGCATGTTCCGCATCCTCAAGTTCATGCATTGCCTCATCAAGTTCCAGTTCATGCTGTATCCGGTTTTTTAGCTGTTTGTTTTCCATTATCTCAAGGATAATAATTGCAAGAAACTGCATAAAAAATTCCAGTTCACGGATCGGATTATCATAATTAACTTTACCTAACAGGAATGCATCAAGACAAAACAAAAAGATCGTTGCTGCCAACGAAATATAATTGATCTCGATCAGATCAAAAAGAGACAACATCACAACACTCGCCGCGACGGTTGCCATACTAAGAGACGATCCCTCCGAAAAAACTGTATATAAAATAATATTCATCCAGATCATAACGGCACAGAATAATTTTGCCAGTCTTTTGGATCGTCCTAACAGAATCCTAAGTCCAATGCTCGCCAAAAGCCCACAAGTTATCACAGCAGCCACCCAGCTTGGCCATTTTAAGTAAACTGCTGCCGCTACCATATAAACAGTATATATGATATAAAGTATGTACGGGATCACACCCGCTCTGTCCTTTTGCATCTCACTTTTCATAACGTCCCCCCTTACTCACTTATATCCGTAACTTCCTGCTGCAATTCTAAAAATATCTCTGTAAGATTCGGATCAAACTGAGAGCCGCTATTTTCCTTTATAATTTCAAACACTTTCGACACAGGACGGATTGCTTTCTTATAGCACCGATCCTGATATAATGCATCAAAAACATCAGCAAGTGCCATGACCCTTGCACACAATGGAATTTCCTCACCGGATAATCCATCCGGGTATCCTGTACCATCCCATCTTTCATGATGATGTCGCGCTATTTTTTTGGCGATATCCACATATTCCTCATGTTCTACATTTCCGATGATCCGGTCAATGATCTCACATCCCGCTACCGTATGCTGTTTCATAACTTCAAACTCTTCATCCGTAAGACGTCCCGGTTTTAAAAGGATCGCATCCGGCGTCTTTATTTTTCCAATATCATGAAGTACCGATGCCTTTACCGTATTGAGTTCGTAATTATGATCAAGGATGTCTGGATACATTCCCCTTTCCCGCAACGCTTTTGTCAGTATCTGTACATAATTCTGGGTATTTTTTACATGAAGTCCCGTGCTGCTGTCACGGCTCTCGATCAGATTTGCGATACCGGTAATCACTTCATCCTGCATACGCGTCATTTCCGCTACCTGTGATGCAACCATTTCTTCTAGATGATTCTGGTACTGTCTGTTCTCTAAAATCCTTTTCACACGGCTGACTAATACCTGGGAAACGAACGGCTTTCCAACAAAATCCATTGCACCCGCTTCAAAACATTTCGTCTCTGTTTCAGCATCATTATCGCCGGTCAGAAACACAACCGGTATCATAGTGCCATTCTCAAGTTCCCGGATTTTTTTCAGTGTTTCAAATCCGTTCATTTCCGGCATATTTACATCTAAAAGGATCAGATCCGGTGTCACCTTTGAAAGAAGTGATAACGCCATCTTCCCGGATGTCGTTGCAGAAATGCGAAATTCTTCCCCAAGAATTGTCTGCGCCCTTTTGAGATTACCCGGATCGTCATCTACCAGAAGGATCAGTTCTTTATTTTGTACCTGCATACGCTTCTCCTTTGTAAAAACCTGAATTGCCAACCTCTTTTACACGTAAGAATGATCTACTTTGATCATAACATAATAATTATTTCCCAGACATTCTCTTACCTGCGATGTAATACGTGCTACTAACTCATCATCCTGTATATGAAACTTATACGGTATCAACACATCAAAGATAATATTCGTATGTGTCGGTCCCGTCACAACACGGAAATCATGCATGTTGATCTGCTCGTCAATTCCCTTAATAATGGATGCCACTGCAGCCTTCATCTCGCTGACATGTTCATCCGATGTCACGATCGGATCCATATGTATCGTCGCATCACAGCCTAACTTTTCTTTTAATTCATTTTCAACATTATCAACGATATCATGAATCTCTAAAATATTGCCTTCTGCAGGTACTTCCGCATGCAGTGATACCATCTGTCTTCCCGGACCGTAATCATGGACGATCAGATCATGTATCCCACATATCTCCTCATGTGCCATTACAATCTGATCGATCTTCTGCACAAATTCTTCTTCCGGCGGCTGTCCTAAAAGTGGATTTAAGGTATCTTTTGCAGCGCCGATTCCTGCACACATGATAAATACGCCAACCAGCGCACCACAATAGCCATCCACATAAATTCCGGTAAAATGCCCGATCAGAGTTGCCACAAGTACCACTGCTGTTGCACAGGTATCACTCAGACTGTCAGTTGCTGTTGCTTTCATGGCGGCGGAATCAATTTTTTTCGCCACTCCACTGTTATAAAGATACATATACAGTTTCACAAGAATAGAAATGACCAGGATTACGACCACCATGATGGAAAATTCTGTTTCTTCCGGATGAATGATCTTTATCAGTGAATCCCTGATCAGCTCATATGCCATTAAAAGGATTGCCGCCGAAACGATCAGTCCCGATACATATTCAATCCGTCCATGTCCAAACGGGTGCTCCGGATCCGGTTTCGCTCCCGCCAGCTTAAATCCGATCAGCGTTACGACCGAAGATCCCGCATCGGACAGGTTGTTAAATGCATCTGCAGTCACAGCGATTGAATGGCTGATCGTTCCCGCAAAAAATTTGCCACAGAAAAGCAGGATATTAAAAAAGATCCCGACCATACCGCAAAGCATGCCGTACTCCTGTCTAATTTTTCCCTTATCCTCTTTTTCTTTAATAAAAAACTTTGAAAGAAATGTTATCACGTCTGCTCACCCCATATCCTTTATTATCCCCTACTGGATTTTTCCCATATCCTGCAGCGGCCAGTAAATGACCTCTCCCTTGCCAAGGATTTTATCAATGTTTACATATTTATTATCCCAGTAACGTGCATCCCAGGAGTCATTCCGGTTATCACCCATTACCAGATAACAGTCATCCGGTATTTCAAATAAATATGGTCCCGTTGCCACGGTCCATTCTTCCTTTAAATAATCTTCCTCAAGCGGCGTATTACTTCCATCAATATAAATCTTTCCGTCCTCGATCCGTACTTCCTCTCCCGGCAGGCCGATCACCCTTTTTACATAAAGTTCTTCCTCATTATCCGGGTAATGAAAAATCACAACGTCCCCACGCTGTGGTGTGCTCTTTAAATATGCCAGACGGTTTCCGATCAGACGATCCCCCGTCATGATCGTATTCTCCATAGATCCGGTCGGTACATCCGCATTGATGATCAGATAATTTTTAATCAGAAATGCCGCACCGATCGCTAATGCAAATGTAAGAATCCAGCTTAAAATTTCGCGTGTCGCCCCTGAGCTTTTCTGCATTTCCCCTTCTTTTTGCCTATCCATCTGATCTTTTTTATTTTGTGTATTGGTCTTATCCTGCGTATTGGTTTTATTTTGTGTATCTTTTTTATTTTCATCTATATTCATCTCAATATCCTGTCTTTTGGTTTCCATCTGTGTCCTCACTTATATGTTAAAATATTATGATTTACCATTTCCTATAATATCATATTATAATGTATTAAATATAATTTTAGCACACTTGCCACAAAATAAAAAGTGCCACACCTTACGATGTGACACTTTTTTGTCTATGATTTATTTTCAGGGTAATAACTGATTTCAAGCTATACGTTTTCTTTAGTCAGCGAATAATGCTGTGGAATAGTAACGGTCACCGCTGTCCGGAAGAAGGGCAACAATTGTTTTTCCTTTGTTTTCCGGGCGTTTTGCAAGTTCGATTGCTGCATATAAAGCTGCACCGGAAGAAATTCCGACTAATACACCCTCTGCTTTTGCAAGTTCTTTTCCAGTTGCAAATGCATCCTCGTTTGCTACCGGGAATACCTCATCATAAATCTTGGTATCTAATACTTCCGGAACAAATCCTGCACCGATTCCCTGAATCTTGTGCGGACCTGCTGTTCCTTTGGAAAGAACAGGGGAAGTCTCCGGCTCAACGGCTACAACTTTAACATCTTTATTCTGTGATTTTAAGTACTGGCCAACACCGGTAACTGTTCCGCCGGTACCAACACCTGCAACAAAGATATCTACTTTACCATCTGTATCTGCCCAGATCTCCGGTCCTGTTGTCTCGAAATGAGCCTGTACGTTTGCCGGGTTTGTAAACTGGGATGGGATAAAGCTTCCCGGAATCTCTTTTGCAAGTTCTTCCGCTTTTGCGATAGCACCTTTCATTCCCTTTGCACCCTCAGTTAAAACGATTTCTGCACCGTATGCTTTTAAGATGTTACGGCGCTCAACGCTCATGGTCTCAGGCATTGTTAAAATGATGCGGTATCCCTTTGCTGCTGCGATAGAAGCAAGACCAATACCTGTATTTCCGGAAGTCGGCTCAATGATAACAGAACCTTCTTTTAAAAGTCCCTTTTCCTCTGCATCTTTTACCATGTAGTATGCTGCACGGTCTTTTACACTTCCTGATGTATTAAAATACTCAAGTTTTACAAGAATTTTTGCCTCAAGTCCTTTGCTTTTCTCTAATTTTGTTACCTCTAATAAAGGTGTGTTTCCAATCAAATCTGTTGCGCTCTGATAAACTTTTGCCATGATATTTCTCTCCTTTTCTGAAATTTTTACTTTATTGCCTTAAATGCCTCATCAAGGTCCTCAATGATATCCTTGATATTCTCTGTTCCGATGGAAAGACGGATCGTATTCGGATAAATTCCCTGCTCTGCCAACTCTGCTTCATTTAACTGTGCATGTGTCGTAGAAGCCGGATGGATGACAAGTGATTTCACATCTGCCACGTTTGCAAGTAAGGAAAAGATTTCGAGGTTATCGATAAAATCCTTTGCTTTCTGCTCATCCCCTTTGATCTCAAAGGTAAAAATAGAACCGCCGCCATTTGGGAAGTATTTTTTGTATAATTCCTGCTGCTCTTTATCCTCTGTAACGGATGGGTGATGTACTTTTTCCACCTGTGGATGATTGTTTAAGTACTCTACAACCTTCAGGGCATTTTCCACATGACGCTCTACACGCAGGGATAATGTTTCAAGTCCCTGTAAGAACATAAATGCGTGGAACGGTGAAATCGTTGCTCCGGTATCGCGGAGTAAGATGGCACGGATTCTTGTGACGAATGCTGCCGGTCCTGCCGCCTGGGAAAAACTGATTCCATGATAGCTCGGGTTCGGTTCCGTGATGGCAGGGAACTTACCGGATGCCTCCCAGTCAAATTTTCCACTGTCGACGATGACACCGCCGATTGCGGTTCCATGTCCGCCAATGAATTTCGTTGCAGAATGAACAACAATGTCTGCGCCGTATTCGATCGGCCTGAGCAGATACGGGGTTGCGAATGTATTGTCCACAACAAGTGGAATTTTATGCGCATGGGCGATCTTTGCGATTGCCTCAATGTCGCTGACATCTGAGTTTGGATTTCCAAATGTCTCTATGTAAAGAGCTTTGGTGTTGTCCTGGATCGCTTTTTCAAAATTTGAAACATCCAGCGGATCAACAAAGGTTGTTGTGATTCCATAATCCGGAAGCGTATGCTCTAACAGGTTATAGGAACCACCGTAAATATTATTTGCTGCAACGATATGGTCGCCAGCATGTGCAAGGTTTTCGATCGTGTATGTGATTGCTGCTGCACCGGATGCAACTGCGAGTGCGGCAACACCGCCCTCTAATGCTGCGATTCTTTTTTCAAATACATCCTCGGTCGGATTCGTAAGTCTTCCGTAGATATTGCCTGCGTCTTTCAGACCAAAACGGTCTGCTGCGTGCTGGCTGTTATGAAATACATAGGAAGATGTTGCGTAGATCGGCACTGCCCTTGCGTCAGTGACCGGATCTGCCTCCTCCTGTCCTACGTGTAACTGTAATGTTTCAAAACCCAGATTTCTTTCGCTCAAATGTTTTTTTCCCATAGATCACTTCTCCTTCATTTGATATTTTATTACTGTTTTTAGTATTCTTCTTCCTCTTCTTTTTCGCTGATATCGTTTACCGGACGCTCCAATCCTTCGATCTTGATACCATTTTTCTCAGCATAATCCCAGAGTGCTGCATGAATTGCTTCCTCTGCCAACAGGGAACAGTGTACTTTTACTGGTGGAAGTCCATCTAATGCTTCCATAACAGCTTTATTGGTAACTTCAAGTGCTTCCTGGATCGTTTTTCCTTTTACAAGCTCGGTTGCCATACTGCTTGTTGCAACGGCTGCACCGCATCCAAATGTCTTGAATTTTGCTTCCCGGATGATTCCATTGTCGTCAATATCAAGATACATTCGCATGATATCACCACATTTTGCATTACCAACGGTACCTACACCGCTTGGATTCTCCATCTCTCCAACGTTTCTCGGATGATTAAAATGATCCATTACTTTCTCACTGTACATATCTGATTTCTCCTTTTTATCTCTTTACGCTCGATTTATTCTGATATGATCTGCTCTGTTTCTCACAGACCTGTTTTCATTGCTTATTTATTCTGTTTTTTTACAAAATCCTCATACAATGGTGACATACCGCGCAGACGCTCGATGATCTTCTTCAACTCATCTACGGTATAATCAATCTCTTCCATCGTATTCTTCTCGGATAAAGTCAGACGCAGGGAACCGTGTGCGATCTCATGCGGCAGACCGATTGCAAGAAGTACATGGGACGGATCTAAAGAACCGGATGTACATGCAGATCCGCTTGAGCCGCAGATTCCAGCCTGATCTAAGAGGATCAGCATGGACTCACCTTCAATAAAACGGAAGCAGAAGTTTGCATTGTTCGGCAGACGGTCTGTGCGGTGTCCGTTTAATCTGGTGTAAGGAATCTCTTTTAATACACGCTCGATCAGATGATCTCTCAGTGCGATCTCTTTTGCGCTGCGTTCTGCCATATTCTCTTTTGCAAGTTTTGCAGCTGTACCGATTCCGACGATACCCGGAACATTGTGTGTACCCGCACGGCGTTTTCTCTCCTGTGCACCGCCGTGGATGAAGGAACGGATCTTAACCCCTTTGCGGATATACATCACACCGATACCTTTTGGTCCGTTGATCTTGTGACCGCTTGCGCTCAACATGTCGATGTTCATCTCTTCCACATCGATCGGGATATGTCCGAATGCCTGTACCGCATCCGTGTGGAACAGTACGCCGTGGTCATGTGCGATCTTTCCGATCTCTTTGATTGGCTGAATCGTTCCGATCTCATTGTTTGCTGACATAATGGAAATTAAAATCGTATCCGGACGGATCGCTTTCTCTAATTCCTCAAGGCTGATCTTTCCATCCTCATCTACATCCAGATACGTTACCTCGTAACCTTTCTGCTCTAAATATGCGCAGGTATGAAGAATTGCATGATGCTCGATCTTGCTTGTGATAATATGCTTTCCTTTGGACTCATATGCCTCTGCGGTCGCCTTTAATGCCCAGTTATCTGATTCGCTGCCGCCGCCGGTAAAATAAATATCTTCAGTTCTCGCATTGATGAGTTCTGCAACATTTGCTCTTGCCTCATCAACTGCCTTTTTGCTCTCCCCTGCGAAAGAATAGATTGCAGAAGGGTTGCCATAGTGTTCTGTAAAATATGGAAGCATTGCATCTAATACTTCCGGATATACCTGTGTGGTTGCTGCATTATCTAAATAAATTAATTTTGCCATGATATCGTTCCTTTCTTTATCCTTATCTTATCCATTTTATACACAGCTCATACTCGCGGAAAGCCCGTATATTCTGTGTGTACCTATCACTACTTTGTTTTTATTTCCTAGTTTGTTGATATGATATAAGTATTATACATCATCAATTCCTATTGTCAAGATAGGAATTGCATTTTTTTGTGCAAAAACAAGAACAAAAACAAAACAATCCGTTTCCCTCCAAAGCAAGTGACAACCTTCCTATATAATGCTATAATAAATCGTCAAGTGCAACAAATATCTAAATATCCTGAGAGATCATATTTCGCAGATTCTAGTATCAAAAGGTGGATTTCATTTTTTTGAAAGGCAAATTGTACAAATAGAATTTTATATAATACAAGGAATGGAGACAATTATGAACCAGTTATTTTTACCGGAACTGATTCCGGATTACATGCACGCACACCCGGAGTATGGTGTAAAACGTATTTTAACCTACACAATCTATCGCTTTTTATCTTTTGCAGGAAAAGAAGACGATACACTTGCTGCCTATTTAAAGGAGACATTATTTCCAATGGAGCAAACGCTCGATTTTTCTCTGATCGATGATTATCTGGCACTGGATCCTTATTTTTGTCCGGTACTCGAAGAAGACAGTTTTGACGCCTTTTTCTTATATACCGCGATCAGCATCTTAGAGAATGCTTTCGACGAATTTGCATTGGGCGATGAGCTTGCCATCATCGATGAGCTGATCCTTACAAAATATCCGGTACTCGGTTCTGTGGCATTAGACGATGCAGATATCCGTCTGGATGCACTGATTGGCAGTGGAGCGGAATTTTATGCCGTTTTATACCTGGCGTTAACAAGATATCCGTCATCTCTTGGTTCACTGCTTCCGCAGTTTGGTGCCGCTTACCACGACAGTTACCAGTTTACCGGTGACGATACAGCGCTTTACGATTTTATGGATGAATATTTTGAGACAAAGAACTGCCTACTGCAGCCATTCTTTGTAGAACTTTCCAACACACTTGTTGACGCAACACTCGGTTATTACAAGACTGACCTTGAGACATTACTTGCAGCCGAAATTCCGGGGCTTTTAAGTGGCACGTCTTCCCGTTTTGCCGTACAGAAACGTTTCGGTGCACTCGGGCTTACCAGACTGCCGGATCATGATACCTGTCTTGCGCTGTTATCTGAATCCTTCCGCTATGCGGCACTCTACGAATTGCGCAGCAATCTCTTTGATTACCACCTAGAGGAAGACCGCCTGGTTACTGCGGATAACTGGAAAGACACCATCCGATTCCACTTTGTGCAGTACCAGCACATTTATGAACAGGCTCTCGACGGATTTTACGCGGCTGTACTTTCCAGGAAACTGCTGCTCGCAGAATTTTCGGAGGAGTTGAAAAAACTGGGGTTTTAGTCCCCAGTTTTTTTATACCAGAATATGTATCCTGATTTATTCTTTTCCTTCTTCCTCTTCCGGTTCCCGCAGATCACGAATCCGCACCTGTTCGATCCGCTTACCGGACATTTCTGTAATTTCTATTTCAAGTTTAAATTCTTCATCCACATGAAAGTCTCCGGCTTTTGGAATACATTCAAAAAGTTCCATCACCCAGCCACTAACGGTCTGCACATCAAATTCTGCCTCGCGGTCTAAACATTCAAACAGTTTTTCTACTTTTGTTTTTCCCGCAACTAGATACTCATTGTCACTGATGCGCTCGATCTCTGTCTCGACCTTATCGTGCTCATCCCAGATCTCACCGACAAGTTCCTCTAAGATATCCTCAAGTGTAATGATTCCTGCCGTTCCGCCATACTCATCCATCGCAACCGCAATGTGCAATTTTTTCTGCTGAAGTTCCCGCAAAAGATCATCAATCTTTTTATTTTTCGTTGTGAAAATTACCGGGCGCACAGACTCACGAATTGTCACATCCGAATGGTAAATAAAGTTGTAAAAATCTTTCTGATATAAAATACCAATAATCTGGTCAATATTTTCCTCATAAACCGGAAGTCTCGAATATCCCGTGTCCGCAAATATTTTTGCTATCTCATCTTTTGGCATATCCACCGGAATTCCGACAATATCAATTCGTGGTGTATAAATATCCACCGCCTCAAGTTCATCAAACTCAATCGCACTGCGGATCAACACGCGCTCATCCTCTCCGATACCTCCGCCTGCCTGCGCCTCATCCACAATGGTGAGCAGCTCCTCTTCTGTAATTCCCGTTTCTTCTTCTGACTGAAAGATATGTGACAGCAGTTTTTTCCACTGTGCAAACACAAAATTAACCGGTGTCAGGATTTTTACCAGAAAAGCAATGATCGGTGCAGAAAATAATGCAAATTTATCCGGTGATTCTTTTGCAATGCTTTTCGGTGAAATTTCACCAAAAATCAAAACCAGTACTGTTGTTACGATTGTTGAAACGCTCGCACCCTTTGCATCCCCTAACATTTTTACAAACAAGATCGTCGCAAGAGACGAAGACAAAATATTTACAATATTGTTTCCGATCAGAATTGTCGACAGCAGATTGTCATATTTTTCTTCCAATTCCAGCACCAGTGCTGCCCGTTTATTTCCTTTGTCTGCCATATTTTTCATGCGGATCCGGTTCAGAGATAGAAATGCAGTCTCTGTCGCTGAAAAATATGCTGACATGATAAGGCATATCACAATAATGATAAAAAACAATGAGTCGCTTCCCATAAAAAAATAATTCCTCTCTTTCCACGCAAAAAAGCATAGCTGCAACTGTTTGTCATTCCAAACGGCAGTTATGCTTTCTTATATTTAAATATTAATATCATAAGTTCGTTATTCTGATTCGGGTAAGGATCCGCGTCCCCGTCCGTACTGTCTAACATAGTACTCTCCATTTCCTCGTATGAAAAACTTTATTCTCACACTGTCTCATATAAATTGTGCTATGGATGTATTATATCAAAACGCATTCTGTATAGCAAGGAATTTTTATGCATTTTCCATTTCTGTACTCCCTAAAATACAAATAAAATTTGCTGTTGTCTTCGAATTATGCTATACTGTTATAAATATATTTCAGGCGGGGCACATTTTCCCTGATGGGATTTCGTTTCCTGTCAGGTGATCACCATATAGACAGAAAAGAGGTATTTTTATGCAGGTAAACGAATCATCCGAGAACTATTTAGAGACCATCCTGATACTGAGCAAACGCAATCCGGTTGTACGTTCCGTTGATATCGCAGAAGAACTTGGTTTCAAAAAATCAAGTGTCAGCGTTGCAATGAAAAACTTACGTGAGAAAAACAATATTACTGTTACCAAAGAGGGATATATTTATCTGACCGATTCCGGCCGCGAGATTGCAGAAATGATCTACGAGCGTCACGAACTTTTAACAGACTGGCTGACACGTCTCGGTGTCGACCCGAAAATTGCAGCGGAAGATGCTTGCCGTATGGAACATGTCATCAGTAAAGAGAGCTTTGACGCGATCAAAAAACATATCAAATAAAACAGTACATAAAAATAAGAGGTACTCACCGGAACATATTTCCGGAAGTACCTCTTATTTTTTATTTATACTGTCTGCGGAACTGTACCGGTGTCATCTCATATGCCTTTTTGAACAGGCGGTTAAAATGTTCCACATTCTCATATCCCACACTCGCTGCGATCGACTCCACCGTCTGATTTGACTCTTTTAACAGTCTTCTCGCTTTCTTCATTCTTGCAGCCTTCACTGCATCCTGAAATGTCATGCCTGATTTTTCCTTGATATACTTAGAAAGATATGGTTTGGAAAGTCCAAATTTTTCTGCCAGTACATCCATTGTCACATCCGCATAATTATTCTGGATGTAATTCATGATCTCCATAATGCGCTCATCTCTGCCCTCGACGATATTCTCGCTTTTCGCCATCTTATTTGCGGCAGAAACCAGTGCAGCGATGGAACTTTTGATAATATCCTCATCTACGCCAACACCCCAGAAATGTTTGCCCTGACAGATAATCTCCACATAAGCTGCTGCTTTTGATGAAGATCCTTCCGAGATGGCATGTTCCTGATAAGTTGCCAACTCATAACTAATGCCAAAATACATCTTGATCGCGTTGCTGACTGCGTCGAGGCGTCCGTTTCCGCTTGTCTCGATCACTCTGCGCTCGCCGTTCTGCTCAATCGTTACACTTGCAGCAATACCATCTTTCTGCTCGAAACGACACTCCGGCACATCAAATACATCCTTGATATTGACATAATTCTCGGTAAATACCTGATAGATCATATCCGGTGTCAGTTCTTCGTGTCTGTGATCCGATACACCCTTGATCAAATAGCCGACTTCCTCTTTCATCTTATCCGGCAGAGACATACCAAAGTTCTGTTTTAATACGAAAGCAACTCCACCCTTACCAGACTGGCTGTTGATTCGAATGACATCAGATTCGTACTCTCTTCCGACATCCTTCGGATCAATTGGAAGATACGGAACATCCCAGCGCTCGCCGCTCTTTCCTGCTTCTCTCCATGCCATACCTTTTGAGATTGCATCCTGATGAGAACCGGAAAATGCAGTAAACACAAGATCTCCGGCATACGGGGTGCGCTCGTAAACTCTCATTCTGGTAAAGCGCTCATATTTCTCACGGATTGCTGCGATGTTTGAAAAATCAAGTCTGGGATCTACACCGTGGCATACCATATTCATTGCAAGTGTCACGATGTCCACGTTTCCGGTACGCTCTCCGTTTCCAAACAGAGTACCTTCCACACGATCAGCTCCTGCTAACACACCAAACTCAGCATCACTGATACCACAGCCTCTATCATTATGCGGATGTACGCTTAAGATCACGTTGTCCCTGTATTTTAAATGTTTGTGAATGTACTCAATTTGGCATGCAAATACATGCGGCATTGCGATCTGAACTGTTGTCGGTATATTGATGATCGCTTTGTGCTCTGCATCCGGTTTCCACACGTCTAACACTGCGTTGCAGACTTCCACTGCATAGTCGACCTCTGTTCCAGGGAAACTCTCCGGGCTGTACTCAAATGTAAAGTTACCGTCTGTCTGCGCTGCAAGGTCTCTTAACAGGATTGCTCCATCAACTGCCAATTTCTTTACTTCTTCCCTGCTCTTTTTAAACACCTGCTCTCTCTGTGCAACAGAGGTGGAATTATAAAGATGGATCACTGCATGCGGTGCACCTTTGACTGCTTCAAATGTTTTTTTAATGATATGTTCACGCGCCTGTGTTAAAACCTGTACGGTAACATCTTCCGGGATCATGTTACGCTCGATCAACGCACGCATAAAATTATACTCTGTCTCTGAAGCTGCCGGGAAACCAACCTCGATTTCCTTAAATCCGATATCCACAAGCATCTGGAAAAACTCGATCTTCTCCTCTAAGCTCATCGGCTCGATCAGTGCCTGATTACCGTCACGCAGATCCACACTGCACCAGATCGGTGGCTTTTCGATTGCATCCTTTTTCACCCAGTCATATGTAACTTCCGGTGGCATAAAATAAGATTTTCCATATTTTTCTGCAACATTAAAATTCATATTCATTCTCCTTATCCTATTTTAACAATGATTCTATTTCCTGTGAATTAAAAAAATCTCTGTATGCAAAACCCATCTGGTTTCGTCATACAGAGACGCAAATTTTCTTCACGCGGTACCACTCTGTTTCATGTATGACCTGTATCGTCATGCATGCACTCATCCGGCACTATCATGCCTTTTCCCTCTTACGGCGGGCGATCCGTCCAAGCCTACCCAACATCTTCTGCCTGTCTTTAAAGCATCCGATCCCTTCAGCCGGCAGCTCCAAGGCGAGTTCACAACTTCACTCTGACTGCCTCGCACCTTCCGGCAGTTCTCTGCTTTCCATTCCGCTGTTACTATTCCTTTTCATTGCATTTCATTATCTGTTCTACATAATAACATACCTTTTTCGAGTTCCGCAAGGTGTAATTTTATCAATTTTATTGATTTATTTTAACATTTTTATTCAAAACTGAAAATCTTCATAATCTTCCGGTGTAAATCGATGATAGATCAGATGACACCCCTCATCTGTAATGCAGTAGCGGTAATCATCCGGCACCCCATCCTCAAAGTAAACCAGATAATCAAACTCCCCATGTGCCACACGCTCTACATGCACATGATCCGAATATCTGTGAAACTGCTGCAAAAGTTCGTCTATCGTACAGCCATGTTTTCCGATTGTTTCTATAAAACCTGCAATGAACTCACTTCCGTTCGTGTGCTCATGCACATAATCGACACCGTCTGGTGGAATTGCAATGCAGAAACGTTCACCTTTATTGGAGATTTCCACTCCACCGAGTGTCTGCACCGTCTCCTTTGAAAATTCCACAAGCAGTTCTGACATCTCCTTTTCGTTTGCATTAGTATGGAAGAAACGGTTCAACGAGGTAAGCGGATAATATAACCGGATCAACTCACTCCGGTAACCCAGTTTTATCTGTTCTTCCTGTATGACCTCGATGATATTCTTTTCAAGTCTCGTAAAATCCACTGCATTTCCCATTTCTTTCTTCCTTATTATCTGACTGTCATTGTGCCGGATCGACGAATTGTGGCTTATTATTTTACTTTCATTATGTGAGATCAATCCATGCCCACGGTGCTTATTTTCTCATAAAATTTAGATTACATATTCGCCGGCACGCTGTCTCTCGTAATCTACTAAATCTGCGAGTGTGATACTGTCCACAACCTGATTGATCGCCTCGTTCATTTTTTTCCATACCAGAACGGTTGCACAGTCATTCATCTTATCACAGGTGTCTTCATCCTCAACGCATGCCACCGGTGCAAGACTTCCTTCTGTCAGGCGTAAGATCATTCCCACTGTATATTCTTCCGGTCTTTTCGTCAGGATGTAGCCTCCCTGCGCACCACGAATACTCTTTACATATTTTGCCTTATTTAAAACGGAAATAATCTGCTCTAAATATTTATCTGAAATTTCCTGGCGTCTCGCAATATCTTTTAAACTAATCGGCTCCCCTGTATTGTTCAATGCAAGATCAAGCATCAGGCGTAACGCATATCTTCCTTTTGTTGATATTCTCATATTTTCCTCATTTCTGCGCTTTTTTTCACATTTCGGGCTTGCGGATACAGCGCAGCCGCAAATTCATCCATGAACGATTTACTCATTCATAGAGATTCTTCCAATCACATGTGATATTATAATCAGCTATCACTGTACTAGAAGTATATCCGACTATTCATACCATGTCAATAGGAATTAAAACAATCATTAAAATATCTCTTTACGCCACTGATATTTTGAGAGATCAACACATCCGTCTTTTACCTCTATGCCATCCGCTTCTAAAAGTCCAATCTGTCTGTTTCCGCCACCAAATGCAAACGCCTCCGAAACTCTTCCCTCGCGGTTTACTACACGGTAACAGGGGATTCCTTCGGGGTCTGGATTTACATGCAATGCATAACCGACTACCCGCGCCCATCTTTTGTTTCCCGCAAGTGCTGCGACCTGTCCGTAGGTTGCAACTGTTCCACGCGGGATCTGCTTTACGATATCATATATTTTTTCGTAAGAATTTTTCTGCTCCATATTAGTCCTTATTCAGATTATTAAAAACTCTTGGTCCCCGGCAGTCTTATTATATCATGAAGCACGGCTTCATGATCCAATTCGTCGTTCGTTAATCATGCAAGCATGTTGACTCACTTACGCTCATTGTACCATGAATTACTTTTTTGCGCTATTAACCTTGCAATCATGTTAAGAACATGCTAAAATTTTAACTTGTGTTTTTATAAATTTTTAATACTTTTTATACTTAGGAAAGAATTGGAGTACAAAATACCTATGAACGAACTAAGACCAAAACTATTTGACGTAATGAAAGGCTATACAAAAGAGCAGCTCATCAAAGATATCCTCTCCGGTATCATTGTGGCGATCATTGCTCTTCCTCTTTCAATCGCACTCGCGATTGCTTCCGGTGTCGGCCCGGTACAGGGACTCTACACTGCGATCGTCGCCGGATTTTTTATTTCCTTTTTCGGTGGAAGCCGTGTACAGATTGGCGGACCAACTGCTGCATTCGTTGTCATCATCTATGGCATCGTGACCACTTACGGCACGGACGGACTGATTGTTGCAACGATCATGGCAGGTATTATTTTATGTATTATGGGGTTCTGTCATTTTGGTTCTCTGATCAAATACATTCCTTATACGATTACAACCGGTTTTACCTGCGGTATCGCAGTTACCCTGTTTGTCGGACAGATCAAAGATTTTCTTGGTCTTGATATGGGTGCTGTTCCTTCTGAGTTTATTGAAAAACTTGGCGTCTATGCAGCAAATATCACAACCATCAATCCGGTTACCGTTGCGATCGGTGCTGTTGCACTTGTCATTTTAATTCTTTGGCCGAAGGTAACTGACAAACTGCCGGGATCTCTGATCGCCATTATCGTGACAACCGCCATCGTTTACTTTGCCAAGCTGCCGGTCAATACGATTGGAAGTGTTTACGGAGAACTTTCCTCCGCATTTCCGTCTTTCCATATGCCGTCTTTCAGTTACAAACTGGTACAGGAGCTGATCTCCCCTGCATTTACGATCGCAATTTTAGCGGGTATTGAATCCCTGCTCTCCGCAGTCGTATCTGACGGTATGATCGGCGACACCCACAAATCAAATGCTGAGCTGATCGGTCAGGGACTCGGAAATATTTTCTCCGGTCTTTTTGGTGGAATCCCTGCTACCGGAGCGATTGCCCGTACTGCTGCAAACGTAAGAAACGGCGGACGTACACCGATCGCCGGTATCACACACTGTATCACTTTAAGCATTATTTTAGTTGTGTTAATGCCGCTCGCTTCCTTAATTCCAATGACAACTTTAGCCGCTGTGCTTTTAGTCGTTGCATGGAACATGGCAGACTGGACTTCCTTTTTCCATCTGTGCAAAACCGCTCCAAAGAGCGACGTGATCGTACTCATTGCAACATTTTTCCTGACTGTATTCTTCGATCTTGTTGTTGCAATCGAAGTCGGTGTTGTACTCGCTGCACTTTTATTTATGAAACGTATGGCAGAAACTGCTGATGTCACAGCCTGGAAATATGCAGATGAACCGGATGTCACCCCTGGCGAAGCTGAAAAAATGCGTGATATTCCACACACAATCCGTGTATTTGAGATCAGCGGACCGCTGTTTTTCGCCGCTGCTGATGAAATTCTTGCAATCACCAGTGACAAATCAACGAAAGTCATCGTCATCCGTATGCGAAGCGTTCCAGCGATCGATGCAAGTGCAATGCGTTCCCTGCGTGACCTTGCCGCCCGTGCGAAGAAAAAGCATATCACTTTAATCTTCTCACATGTCAACGAACAACCGATGTCCGTTATGAAAAAAGATCACTTTATCGAACTGATCGGAGAAGAACATTTTCTTCCAAACATTGTGGAAGCACTCGATTATGCGGAAAATATGGTTACAGAGTCTGGTCATAAGGCTGCTAAATAACGGCAGCCGGCAATCAGCAGTAATCCTGCCATTTTACTCCTGCGCATCATATGTATACCTCCCCTGTAAACTCTCATACTCTGCATGACCGGTACTCCAGGTTCCACCTTCCACCAAAAGCGATATTGTCTCGGCATTATAGGCATCCAGATAAGTATTGACCACACTTCCGACCGTTGCATACTCTCCTGCTGTTCCCATCTCCCCGACTTCTTCCTCAAAATCTTTCGAAAGATCCAGTGTAATCGTATCCTCTTCCTGTTTAAAATCCAGCACAGTTACATCTGACGGAACCACACCGGCGTCAATCAGTGCCGTCATAATATTTTCCGGCGTAAGTGCATCAAGCGATACCTCCTCTGTGTCAAAGCCATCCGCATTCGCATTGCTTTTATATATGGTAATCTGATTGTCTCCCCGGTTGGCATTTTCCTGTTTGGCATTTTCCTGTTTGCCACAACCTGATACTGTCATAAGAACTGTCGCTGCTAAAATCAATGTCATTTTTCGTGTTACATTTATTCGTTTCATGTTCTGCCTCCTGTTTTCTGTCGTTTTTTCTTTCAATCACTATTCATTTTTACCTTTTGGGTAAACTGTAATAGTTTTTGTAGTATATACCCATTTGCCAGATTTATTATATCTTATCTCATTTTCATTTTGTTAAGCCTTAGTCAAAATTAAGAAAATCTTCCATATTTCCAACCATAAAATACATGTTCTGCGAACACTTAACGAATATTGCAAACGCTGTGATTACTTATGCATTTAACAAAATCATGCTGCGCCTTGCCGGTGAAAACGGTGTTGCCGCGATCACGATACTGCTTTATTCCGAATTTTTATTTAATGCGCTTTTTCTTGGATTTTCCATGGGGGTGCATCTGTGATCAGTTACAATTACGGCGCAAAAAATACAGACGAACTGAAAAGTGTCTGCAAAATCTGCAGACGCTTCGTGATCGTTTCTTCTATTATAATTACTATTTGCTGTAACCTGCTCTCCTCACACTGCCAGTCATTTGGGATGTGACCGGTGTGTGGCTCGCAATCCCGGTGGCAGAGTTTGTGACACTGTTTTTATCGATTTTTTATCAGCGCCGCAAACGGACGGTTTATCATTACACCTGAGCAGCCGCTTTCTTTCCAAGGTATGCCAGAACATCTTTTCTGGTTACGATTCCGATAAATACCCTTTTATCATCTACAACAGGAACGAAGTTCTGGTTCATTACCTTGTCAAACAGATTCTCCATGGATTCATCGATCTTTACCGCCTGATTATCCCTTCTACGCTCGATCGACGTGATCGGCATATCCTCAAGCAGTTTCAGATCCGGGAAATTGCGGTCCTTTAAAAACCATAGTAAATCTCCTTCTGTGATCGTCCCGATATATTTTCCTTCTTTCGGAAGCTCCTCATCTTCGATGCGGTAGTCACCTTCCAAAGCTTCTATAATAGAAGAAACGGTAATCTCCTGTGGCGGACGGCTTAAGAAATAGCCGCCCTGGGAGCCTTTGATACTCTTTACGATTCCTGCTTTTCTAAGACTTGCAAATACCTGTTCCAGATACTGTGGAGATATCTTGTTCCGCTCTGCAATGCTGTTGAGCGCCACCTGTTCAGTTTTTGAATTGATGGCCAGGTCGATCAATGCTCTCAGACCATATCTGCTTTTCATTGAAAGTTTCATGTATATCTCCACACTCCTTCATTATTTCTTATTCTACAGCTTTGAATGCTTCATCCAGATCCTGGATAATGTCATCAATGTGCTCTGTTCCGATTGACAGACGGATTGTATTAGGCTTGATTCCCTGATCCAGTAATTCTTCTTCTGTGCACTGGCTGTGTGTTGTTGTTGCCGGATGGATAACCAGAGATTTTACATCTGCAACGTTAGCAAGCAGTGAGAAGAGTTCCAGATTATCGATGAAATCTTTTGCTTTCTGTGCATCACCTTTGATTTCAAAGGTAAAGATAGAGCCGCCGCCGTTCGGGAAATATTTTGCATACAGCTCTTTCTGTTTCGGATCATCCGAAACAGACGGATGATGTAC
>ERZ1108170.533-NODE-533-length-30036-cov-5.416631_pt1 | contig 30036 bp, 23 predicted proteins | sample MGYA00403705_ERZ1108170 | MGnify/ENA primary metagenome ERZ1108170 (study PRJEB35170, sample SAMEA104062422) | human gut metagenome | biome: human gut; feature: human-associated habitat; material: faeces | place: Denmark | collected 2012-06-15 ...
TAGCTTTGCTTGAAGATTTTGTATATTTTTCATTTTCTACCTCTACTTGTTTTTTAAATTCTTTCAGTGCTTTACTTACTTCACCGGAAGCAATTCCATTTTCTACGATATCATCTAAACACGCCTCATATACACCCAGCTTTTGATGCAATGCTTCATATCCTTCACTAAGATACTTCTTTCTATCGGCGATATAATCATCTTCTAAAATTAAAATCATGTCCATTTTTATCATCCCTTCGCTTGTGTTTTTATTTTTTGAATCATATTATGACAATTTTGTATTTGCTTTTTTAAACGTTGTATTTCCTGTTTATTTTGTGTTATTTTATTTCGAATCTTGCGATTGGCATTTTCAATATTACCGATTGCGTTTTGATACTTATTACTTTTTAATACATTTGATAATCCGGAAAAAAAGTTCATATTTATGCCGTGCCGCACTTTACCGGAAATCGAAGATACTTTTTGAAATGCAGCATTTGCAGAAGTATCTAATTGCCTTTGTAAAGACTGCATTTTTCTTTGCATGGATTCCAGCTCACTGATTTCATCTTCCAATTTCTTAATTTTCCTATTGTTTGCAGCAATTGTTTTCTGGTAACCAATCATCTGAGTATTATCTGCCATAATAACCTCTCCTTCCACATACGTTCTGCCCCTTATAAGCTAAACTTATAAGGGGATTAAACGTACTTTTTTCTTAACTAACCTCGCACAGAGTTAGCACCACTTGCATCTCTTTCAATTTCTGCCTGGCGATACCTTGCAATATAATCTGCGATATCTGCAATAGAATCTCTAGCTGCCTGAAGTGCTTTTTCAACTCCGCTGATATCGGCTGCACGGCTTGCATTAAAAGATGTTCCGAAACTTACTACCAAGAGTTCCTTCTCCCCGATGTTATCTTCATTTAACGGATCATCCTTTGAGGCATCTCCTGTATCTCTTCCGAAATAATCCGGATCTGCGTTCTCGCCGGAAACTAATTCCTTCTGTGCATCTGTCAATGCATCCCATGCCTCTTTTGCCTCTGCACACTGTGAGTCCGTATCATCATTTCTTGTCTGAACATAGATCGCATCGATCAGTTCTGCGACGTGATCGGCTGCCGCCTGATCGTCAACTTCCGTGCTCTCTACGGTTTCTGTTGCCTCTGTTTTCTCTGAAGATACTGTCTCAGAGGTCTTTGCAGTGTCTGTTGCTGCTGTGTTATTACTTCCGCATCCGGCGATCATACCTGTGGTAAGCGCTAATGTGGTAAGTAACGCGATAGTTCTTTTCTTCATAATATTCCTCCATTTCTGCGCTGCTTTTAAGCGCATCACAAGTTTGTGCAAAGCACAAATCTTGCGTGTGAAAAATGTATTTTTCACACTACTCTCCTTATTATAATATAATGTATCGTTCATAGCACACAGGAGATTTTTCCACACAAAGAAACACTCCGCCTTATTTGAGGGCGGAGTAATAAGTCTGCATAAATAAGCTGACAATCTGACAGCCTACATTTACGGTACGACCAATTACTCGTGATCCGGGAAATATTTCCCTGTACCAGACAACTGGCAGGTTTCCTGGCTGAAAGATCATCACACAGATTCCGCCTTCCCAACATACTGCAAAGTACATCAGTGACTTATCTTTGGAATCTGCACTCCCTAATCACAGTGACGAGATCGTACAGGAATCGCACCTGTTTCCCTTTTAACCAACCTTTTTTTAATATGAAAACTATACTGTACTTTATGTACTGCTCCATTTCCCGGATAAAAACAGCCGGCACCAATTATCTTCTCTATGAAACTTTTAATATACTAGCATATCCACTCCCTATTTACAACAACCACTTTTCTCTTGCAAATCATTCAAAATATGGTATACTAATCAAGTATTTGCAAAAACATATCTGGAGACGTATCGAAGTGGTCATAACGGGGCGCACTCGAAATGCGTTAGCCCTCCGGGGCACGAGGGTTCGAATCCCTCCGTCTCCGCTCTTCCAAAAGGAAACACAATTTGCTTTATATTCGTGTTTCCTTTTTTTTTGACACTTTTTCGTTATTTCTCATAATTTTGCTTCTAAAGTACTATATTTTTTTGTAATTTATGTCTACCATTTTTTGTCAAAAAATAGTAAAATAAGTGTAATTAATCTATAGGAAAGGGAGTTTGATATCCATGAAAAGCAAAAGTGTAAAAAATTCACTGACACTAATGTGTCTTATGACCGTTCTTGTATCTGTCATGGTCATTGGCGGTATTTCAATTTCAAATATCAGCACTATGACTTCCACGGCAAACAAGAATTATGAAAATGCCAGGTTAGATGGGTACAATACTGAGATCAAAAGTCAGGTACAGTCTGTCATCGCTATTTTACAGGCAGAATACGACAAATCCCAAAACGGTGATCTGACTGAAGACGAAGCAAAAAAAGAAGCAGCAGAGATCGTCCGCAACATGCGTTACAGGGATGATGAAAGCGGCTATTTCTGGATCGATGATACCGACTACAACCTCATTATGCATCCGATCTTAACCGATCAGGAAGGCAATAACCGTTACGATCTGACTGATCAGAATGGCGTCAAGATCATTCAGGAGATCATGAAAGTCTCGACCGGTTCTGACGGCGGCGGCTTCAATGAATTTTATTTTACGAAAGCCGACGGTGTTACCGTAGCACCAAAGATCGCGTACTCTCAAATCTTTACCCCATGGAACTGGGTTGTTTCCACCGGTAACTATGTAGATGATATGGAAGCGGAAATGAATAGTTCCAAAAACGAAGTTCAGGCGAAATACCATACTATGATCACAGTCATAATCATAATTGATCTGATTTTTACAGTTATCGTATTCATTGCTTCCCGTATTTTCGGTAATACGATCTGCAAACCTTTGATCGAGATTCAGAATTTTGCAAACAGGATGTCGACCGGAGACCTGACTACCGGAGTCAATGTTTCAAGTAAAAATGAACTTGGAAAAACAGCCGGTGCACTTGATCTTGCACAGCAGGAGGTTGTCGGACTTATCTCCAACATTGATGGAGTTTCCTCTCATTTACAGTCCGCCGTTTCGGATTTCAAAAAGAATTTTGACAGCATGAACGAATCTATCCAGAACGTTTCGGCTGCAATCAATGAAATTGCCCAAAACAGTAACTCTCAGGCAGCATCAACTTCAAGTGCCTCTGAAAATATTGCTGAGATTGCCGATGGCATCGCAGATACTTCCTCAGAAATGGAATCCCTTGATCAGAATGCACAGCTGATGCAGGATCGTTCCAATAAGTCCATGGAAACTTTACACAGACTGATTGATGTCAATTCTACAACCAAGACTGATATTGATTCTATGTATAACCAGACAGCCCAGACAAATGATTCTGTCAACAAGATCAGTCAGGCAGCGACCTTAATCAGCGAAATTGCATCCCAGACCAACCTGCTTTCCTTAAATGCTTCCATTGAGGCAGCAAGAGCCGGTGAAGCCGGACGTGGATTCGCGGTTGTTGCAGAAGAAATCGGTGGACTTGCCACCCAGTCTGCGCAGACGGTCAGTGAGATCAACAATATCATCAGTGAATTAAGCCAGAACTCTGAAAAATCTATGGAGCTTATGAAGAAAATGAGCGAGGCATCTGACGAGCAGGTTGCAGCACTTGAAAGCACACAGCAGATGTTTGAGGATTTAAAGGGTGCACTTGATTCCTGTATGGCTTCCATTCAGACCATTACCGGAAAAATCCAGAATGTCAACTCACAGCGTGAACTTGTCACAGAGAGTATTGATACTCTGACACAGCTTGCAACCGACAATGCATCTTCCACAGAAGAGACTTCTGCTATGGCAACGGAACTGGATGCCGCTGTTCGGCAATCTTCCGAGCTTGTGTCCGCTTTGGCTGATGATATTTCAAAGCTCTCTGCAGATATGAAACAGTTTAAACTGTAAATCCGTATGAACTATATACAAATTAATATTTAATCCCAAAAACCGTGCGGTAATTTTAACCAGCACGGTTTTTATAACTAAAAAGCAGAACTACACCCGTGCAGCCCCAGCAGTAAAACGAGTGGAGCAGGCTCAATGCCGCTTTCTCTTACGCAAAACATTTTTTGATCTGTTCCGTGATCCCGCCGTCGATCCATCCCTTTTGCACCATATTTTCCAATATCTCACATGCTGCCTCGTGCGTCATTCCGGATTTATACGGTCTGCTCTCCGTCAGTGCCTGATAGATATCAATGCACGCCATGATGCGTTCCTGCCGGTTTAGCTCGTCGGCAGTTTTACCGAACGGATACCCGGTGCCATCGAGTTTTTCATGGTGAAGTGCCGCCCAGTCACGGATATCTTCCATCCCTTCTGCCTGTGATAAGATCAGATATGTGTATCCCGCATGATTTTTCATTTTAGAAAACTCCTCGTCCGTCAGGCGTCCCGGTTTTTCTAAGATATCATTTCCGATTGCAACTTTTCCAATATCGTGCAACGCACCTGCCAGATACATTTTCAGCACCGTCTCCTCGTCATCACCGAGATATGTGGATAATCTGGCTGCATTTTCCGCAACACCGAGTGAATGACGACTTGTAAATTCGGATTTATAGTCGATAATTTTTGCAAACAGATTGGCAAAATTTTTGCACATTTCACCGCTTAAATCCCGCTTTTTCCTCGGAACAATATTCCACAGCCGTTCTTCTAAATCTGCATCTCCAAGACTCAAAAAATGTTCTTGCCCAAACACTTCCAAAAAAGCATCTACACATGCAGTATCAAATTTTGTCCCTTTATTTTTCAAAAGATAATCTTTCGCACGCTGCCACACGGCATCATCAAATACCGGCGTCCGGCAGAACGCATCTAAAATATCACACAGATGAATGATCCTTGCAAAAAGAGGGATCTCTTCCCACGTTTTTCCAAATGGTCCGCTGCCATCGGCATTTTCATGGTGATATAAAATCACATTTTTCACATCCGTCAAAAACGGGTACATTTTTAAGTTTTCTTCCCCGTAAATGCAGTGGATGCCAAGCTGCTTTGACGTTATATTTTCCGTATTATTTTTTGTAAGGTCATTGTGAAATTCCTCGTGAATATACTGCGTCAGCGCATTGTCATGCAGCAGCGAACATGCCGCAAGATCCTGTAAGGCATCTCCTGTAATTCCCATTTTTTGTGCTGTGCATACGCTCATATATGCAACTCTTTTTCCATGTTTTGTCGCAACATGTGTCAGTTCCGCTTCGACACAGTCGAGTGCATAAGAGCATGCACCAAGCAGACCCATAATATCTAATTCCATTTCCCATTCACTTTCTTTTTTATTTTTTTCTATCTTAGCACACCAAAATCACTTTTGATACCACAAAATTGCTTTTCATTTCACAAAATTATTTCTGCGGATGAACGCCGCTTTTTTCCAACAGTTCGGTCACTTCGTTTTTTCCACCATGCTCTGACAGCATGAACGGCTCATTTTCCAGATTTTCAATTTCAATCTTTTCTTTTACGCAAAGCGGATGTGCCTCCGCAGCACGACCATGTATTCATCCATTTTTGACATATCACTTTAGCAGCTTCTGCCACATACTCTCACTGTGACCGGCATCTTTCTCATACAAATTGATATACTCTCCCGCCGTGCTGTGATCCTTAAATGCCGGATACAAAAATCCACTCTTCGGCACGCCCGGCTCATACTCGCCCTCTAACGGACTGACCGCACAGATCAGATATTCGTACACTTCCTCTGAGCCCTCCTGCCATGCCTTATCGGTCCCTTTGACCGGGACATCGTATCTCCCGTGGAACAAAAAACACGCATACGGGTACCCCGGCTGATATTTCTCTCCAAGCAGCTCATAGAAAAGATCCGGGAATGCATCGTCCTTCAATCCTGTCTCCCTGATTCCGTCAAATAATTGCCAGATACTCCCTGGCTTTCTTTTTTCGTCCGGAATCCGATATTCTTTTAACTGTTCATTTGTTTTTGAGATCAGCACCGTCTTTGCAAGTTCTAAGTTTTTGGCTCTTTCAGATGCAGACAATTTTAAGAAATGCGTATTGAATGTTCCATCCACATATCCCTCTTCGTCAAAATATGCGCCTGCGATCCGATCAATGGATGCCCGCGCGGGCGTCATCCGTCTGGTGAGTTCCAGCATGTCGTCGCGATTGATCATTTTAATCCCCATTCCTGCGCTGTTTTTTGCACATATCCAGTTTGTGCCGGGGCACAAATCTCCATATCATAATAGCTATTTTAATTGATTTAATATCTTTTTCTCATTCATTCTCGTAAAATCGCTCAGTCTGTATGAGCGTATTCTCTCCTTCACGATCACCGGCACTAAAAAACCATTTGCCGAGAGTTTTGCACACCTGTTTATGATCGTTTTACTGGTCACTCCCACCAACTTGCTGACATCAATCGGCGCAAATTCATACAAATGTTTTTTTATCAGAAATACCAACAGCTCTTTCTCCTTCGCATTCAGATAAGACAATCCGACAAGCAGATCCTCCTCACTGGATTCCCTGGACAACTCGCATACTTTCGCGGAATATAATTCCATCATGCGCAGGAAATAATCTACCCATATCTCCGGATGCGGCGGATTATCCCTCCCGGAATAATACAGTGCCGGAAGTCCCATCTGCAAGGATCGGTAATACTCTTCGGCATCATATGCAAAATACTCTTCTAAAGAACCGATCCCATAAAACCCATATCCATTCAGGTCTAATATATACCCGGACATCAGTCTTGCCGTTCTTCCGTTTCCGTCTTCGAACGGATGGATCGTCACCAGTTGATAATGGACAACTGCAGCAACGATCAGCGGATGATCGTCTGTTGTATTCACATAATTGACCAATTTATCCAAAAGTTCTGGGATATCAATATATTCCGGCGGTATATAATCGGCATTTCCCGTCTCCGAATCATACACTGCAAACAAAAATCCCGGCGGCATGGCTCCCCTCAGCCCAATTTTTTCCTTAGATGCTCCTTTTTCCACTAACGCCTGAATCTCCAGAATCAATTCCTTAGAAAACGGGACTTTATCTTTTACCTTCTTTTCTAAAAGACACAATGCCATGAAGTAATTCCTTACTTCCTGCTCCGGCTTTAAGAAATGTCTGTGCGGATCACTTTCGATTGCGGCATCTGCCTGTCCCTCTGTGAGCGGATTTCCCTCTATTTTATTGGATGCATAGGAACTTTTCTTCTTGGAATTTTTTCTTAACTTATTTGCGGTAATACTCGGTATATGAACATTGCCCATTGAGAATTTATTTTTATCAATCTGTGATATCCTCTTTAGAATATTGTTCGTAAGTGTAACATGGATCATTTTGCTCCCTCCTGCATCATTCTATTATACCGGATTCCCGTAATTTATTCCATTAAATTTACACTATTTTTACACTATTTTTCACTATTCTTTCACTATTTTTCTCTTAATTGCTTTCCTTTTTCACACAAGCCCCTGAATCAGGATAAACAGGATCAGCAGCGGCAGTATAAACTGGAAATACGGCTTTAACTTTTTCGAGATCTTAAGTCCCTCTCCCGTATTTGCCTCGTCGATATATTTGTCAAATCCCCAGCCCCACTTCGTTACGCTAAACAGCAGATAAATCAGTGAACCGATCGGAAGAAGCAGATTGCTGACGATAAAGTCCTCACTGTCAAGCACATCACGGCCGCCTATCAGATGCAGGCTGCTCCACACATTGTAACCCAGTACACACGGAAGGCTTGCGAACAGGATGATCACTCCATTGATAAGTGCAGCTTTATTTCTGCTCCAGTGAAACATATCCATACAAAATGACATAATGTTTTCAAACACTGCCATGACCGTCGAAAAACTTGCAAAGGTCATGAAAAGGAAAAACAGACATCCCCAGATCCGTCCGCCTGCCATATTGACAAACACATTTGGCAGAGTGATAAAAATCAGGCTTGGTCCGGCATCCACTTCCACTCCATAGCTGAAACATGCAGGGAAAATGATCAGTCCAGACATGATCGCCACAAAGGTGTCAAGACCGCAAATTCTTGCGCCCTCACCGGCAAGCGAGTGATCTTTGCCCATATAACTTCCGAAGATCTCCATTGCGGCAACGCCAAGACTCAGTGTGAAAAATGCCTGATTCATAGCTGCTGTGATCACATTTTTAAGGCCTGTCTCTGCAACCGTGTCCAGATTTGGCACAAGATAAAACTTCACGCCTTCTGCTGCGCCCTGCAGTGTGATACTGTGCACCGCAAGAACAACGATCAGAATCAGCAGTGCACTCATCATGATCTTACTTATTTTTTCCAGTCCATTCTGCAATCCCCTGCTGCACACAAAAAAACCCAGTATCACGGTAAGGATCATCCAAAACGTCATCTGCAAAGGATTTGCGAGCAGATTAGAAAATACTGCCGCAGTATTGTCCGCAGTCATGCCGGTCTGGAATTCGCCTTTTAAAAATTTAAAGAAATACGATACCATCCAGCCTGATACGGTCGTGTAATACATCATCAGCATATAGCAGCCAAACATTGCGATCCAGCCGTGAATATGCCACTTGCTGCCTTCTTTTTCGAGTGTTTTATAACCTAACACGGCGCTTTTTCTGCTGGCGCGCCCCACGGCAAATTCCATGGTGAGCACCGGAAGTCCCATTACTATTAAAAATATCAGGTAGAACAGGACGAAGATGCCGCCGCCGTTTTGTCCAGCCACATAGGGGAATCGCCAGACGTTTCCGATTCCGATGGCGCAGCCGGCGCTTACGAGCAGAAAGCCCAGGCGGGATTTGAAGGATTCTCTTTTCATTTTTATTTTGCTCCGTTTCTTTTTTTACTTAGTGGATTCAAATTCTTTTAGGGCGGTAAGTGCCTGACCACCAAGCAGATACAATATTCCTGTATTGAAGATCGTCATGAGACCGATTCCGACGTCGCCGAGATCCCATACGAAAGTGTAGGCGGCGATTCCGCCGATGAACAGCATAACCAGTGCAAGGATTTTGTACAAGGTCTGAAAGATCCATTTATCTCCAAATAAATAGGCGACGTTACTTCTGGCATAAAACAGAATACCTAAGAATGTGGAAAAACTGAATAAAAACAGTGTCACGGCGATGAATATCACGCCAAATTCACCCAGGTGATAGCGCATTGCCGATTGAAGCAGATCCATGCCTTCTTTTCCCGCCACGACATTTTCCGGTGCTGTAAGCATGATCATTGCAGTACAGCTGCAGATCACGATCGTATCAATAAATACACCAAGTGCCTGTGTCAGTCCGGCGCTCACCGGTGTCTCACATTCGGCTGCTGCGGCAGCACATGGTGCAGAGCCGGAACCGGCTTCATTTGAAAACAATCCCCTTTTTACGCCATTCATAAGGACAGCACCAAATCCTCCTGATACCGCCTGTCTCAATCCAAATGCTTCCTCAAAGATCCGACCAAAAACCGCCGGGATGCTGCCAAAATTTTTCAGGATAATAAATATCGTGATCGCAAAATAGCAGACCGCCATAACCGGTACGACCACGTCAAGCACTTTTACCGTCGCATTTTTCCGAAGGACGATCACCGCTGCGATCGCAACCAGTACGATCGTTGTGTAAAGTGGCGGGATGCCAAATGCATTTTCAAAGGAAGATACCACGGAATTGCTGATGACCTGGCTGATGCCACACCAGCAGATCAGTCCTGAAATTGCAAAAAGTACCGCGATCAGCACATGCTTTTTCTTCTTTTTCAATTTTTCTTCACAGAAATGATGGATATAATATGCGGGACCTCCGCGATATCCGCCATACAAAGGATCTTTTTCCTTGTGTAACTGTGCGAGCGTCCCCTCCACAAATGCGGTCGAGGAACCGATCAGCGCAGTCACCCACATCCAGAACACAGCACCGGCACCGCCTGCCGAGATTGCCGCCACAACGCCTACCAGATTTCCCATGCCGACTCTGGTAGCCGTCGAGACGATCAGCGTCTGAAATGTGGAAAGACTGTCCTTTGTTTCCTTTTTTGCCATAAGTGCTTTTATCATATCCGGGAAAAGCCTGACCGGCAAAAATCTTGTGCGGATCGTAAAATAGATTCCTGTCGGAATCAGAAGAATTACAAGTAAAGAAATCCCTATGCTGCTTTCCTGCGGCAAAGGGATCGTAATCAGATCTCCCCATAAAAATGCGTAGATCTTTTCAATGACCGAGACTATCATAGTATATACCTTTTCCATCCTTAGTTTGTACTTTCTCTATCATACTATAGATTGTCTCTTTCATGCAATAAACAAGTGATAATTTAATGTAATATAGTTGAAATATTTTTATTCTGTTACATTTTCAGTTTCCGGAATTTTAAATTTCTGGATCATTCCCTGCAGACTCTCTGCCTCACTGCTCATCTCCTGACTGGCAGCCGCACACTCCTCAGATGTTGCAGAATTTGTCTGCACAACGTCATTGATCTGCTCAATTCCCTCATTGATCTGCTGGATTTCTGTTGTCTGTGTCTCTAATGTATCCGCAATATGTGTAACGTCTTCCGTAATCAGCTTGGAGTTCTCTGCTACCTCCTCCAGCTGTGCCGCAGTCTCTTCCGCGATTATCATACCTTTTTCTACCGCATTCACAGATGTTTCGATCAGTGATGCTGATTCCTTTGCCGCCTGGGCACTCTGTTCAGCTAATAAATTTACCTGATTCGCTACAACTGCAAATCCTTTTCCTGCCTCTCCGGCCCTTGCCGCTTCAATAGAAGCATTCAACGCCAGCAGATTTGTCTGGGAAGCAATTTCATTAATTGTTGCAATAATCTTATCAATCTCTTTTGATGCCTCATTAATCTCATGCATAGAAGCAACCATTTCATGCATCTTACCATTGCTGTCTGAAATGGCATTTCCAAGTTCATCCACTCTTCCACTGATTGCTTTTGCAGATTGTGAATTTTTTTCTACCTGTTCAGAAACTCCGGCAACTGTAGCCGTCAGTTCTTCTACAACCGCTGCCTGATTCGTAGCTCCATCTGCAAGATCATTGGAACTTGATGCCACCTGGTCTGCTGCACTTGAAACCTCACTCGAAACATTTTTAATTCCTTTGATCGTTTCTGCCATACTCTTCTCAAATGACATGAAAGAATTTAAAATACCGACAAAATCTCCCTTCCACTCTACTTCCGGCTGAACATCAAAATTTCCTTCTGAGAACAGTTTCATTGCACGATCAATATCATCTACATAAGTTCCCAAAATACGAATTGATTTGCGCATACTGTGCGCCAGTCTTCCAATCTCATCCTCCGAATGATATTCCAGCGTACTGTGTAAATTTCCTTCTGTCAGTTCCTTTGCAACGTCTTCCACTGCATGTAACGGATCCAGAATTGTTTCAAGTACCTTTTTACTTGTTACCTTAGCCAGTGTGCATGCATAAACCAGACAGATAATAATACACACAATTCCTGCAACAGCAAAAATAATTGTAGTTTTTACAGACTGATCACTTACTTCATTTGTGATCTCATCTAATCTTGCGGCAATTTCCACAAGTTTATTTAACGCAGGCGTGCAATCATTAAGAATTTCTTCAACTGCGTTCTCCTTATCGCCATTTTTAATTTCTTCTATAATCGAATAACCAATGTTTGCCCAATCAGAAAGAGCAGATGCATACTCATTATATTCCTCATCCGGTAATACTTTGGTTTTCTTTAATATTTCCAGCTGCGAATCCACTTCTGTAAGCAGCTTTTTTACAGTCTGCTCATAACTGTCATAAGCAGATGCATCATTATTTAATGCCATTTCCCTGATATTTCTCGCTGACGCATTCACATTGATCCTGCAGATTTTTACCGCCTGATCCGCAGCATTGACATCATCTACATAATGTAACAGATTAGCAAATAACACACCTATGACCACAATAGAAAACAGACCCGAAATCAACATCATAATAATGACTTTTCCGTAGCCATAGTTTATCCTCTCCTGCAGATGCATATTTTCCAATTTGTCTTTCATTGTACTCTTTTGTGACAACATAGATTGTTATTTCCTTTCTCTATTGAATTTTTGAATTTTTACTCTTATATACCAAATTCCATTTTCAAAGTCAATACGGTTTCGGTTCAATTTTTCATATTCTATCTTTCGCATAATATTCAGCACCTCCCACGCGAAAAATTCAGCACTTTTACCAAAAAAAAGGAAACCGCCACTCCCCGGCTCCCGGTTTGTGATGGTTTCCTGCTATATTATTCTGTCCACTTCTTAAATTCTTCATCCGTACATTTCACATAATGTGTCCCGGACACCAGATGATCCGTTCCCTTATTATAATCAATGCCGGAAGTCTTGTAATCGTAGCTCATTGCCACACGATTTTTTTCCACGACCGGATTCGGTGCAGGTATCGCAGAAAGAAGGCTCTTCGTATATGGGTGGATTGGATTCTCAAAGATTTCCTCCGTTGTTCCGGTCTCTAAGAGATGTCCCAGATGAAGTACCCCGATGCGATCCGAAATATATTTGACCATGGAAAGATCATGTGCGATAAACAGATAAGCGGTTCCTGTCTCCTGCTGGATATCCTTCATCAGGTTAACGACCTGTGCCTGAATGGAAACGTCCAGCGCAGAGATACACTCATCTGCAATGATCAGTTTCGGGTTCATGATCAGCGCTCTCGCAATTCCGACACGCTGTCTCTGTCCACCGGAAAACTGATGCGGATAACGGCCCGCATGTTCCGGCGCAAGTCCAACTTTTGCCAGGATGTTTTTGATCTTTTCCTCACGCTCTGCGCGTGTCTTGTACATATGATGGATATCTAACCCCTCGCCGATGATATCACGCACCTTTTTTCTTGGATTTAAGGATGCCATCGGGTCCTGGAAGATCATCTGCATCTGCGTGCGCAGTGCCTGGCTGTTTGCCTTATTGATCCTGCCGCTGATGTCCATTCCATTAAAATTGATCTCCCCGGCGGTCGGATCATAAAGTCTTATGATACTTCTTCCGATCGTTGATTTTCCGGAACCGGATTCCCCGACCAGACCATATGTCTCACCCGGATAGATCTGAAAACTTACGTTTTCCACCGCATGCACGGTATAATTATTACTTACCTTAAAATATTGTTTCAAGCCTTTCACGGTAAGAAGAGGCTTACTGTTTTCATTCACCGTCATCGGTCTTTGCCTCCTTCTTCATTCGCGCAATACGCTCTTTTAATTCAGGCGGCATCTCTGCCTTCGGTGCCCGCGGATCTAACAGCCAGGTAGCCGCATAATGTGTATCTGTCACCTGAAACATTGGTGGATCTGCCTTGTCGTCGATCTCAAGCGCAAACTGGTTACGCGGTGCAAACGCATCGCCCGGTTTTTCGTTTAACAGGTTTGGCGGCGAACCAGGGATCGTGTAGAGTCTCTCATCCGCAGTGTCAAGATCAGGCATTGCAGAGAGCAGTCCCCAGGTATACGGATGTTTCGGATCATAGAAGATCTCATTGATCATACCTTTCTCAACGATTTTTCCGGCATACATGACATTGACGTAATCTGCCACTTTGGCAACCACGCCGAGGTCATGTGTGATGTAAATAACGGAAATGCCTCTCTCTTTCTGTACCCTGCGGATCAGCTCGATGATCTTTGCCTGAATCGTAACATCCAGTGCAGTCGTCGGCTCATCACAGATCAGAAGATCCGGGTTGCAGGCAAGCGCGATGGCAATGACCACACGCTGTCTCATACCACCGGAGAGCTGGTGCGGATAGTTTTTCATACGTTTTTCCGCATCCTCGATACCAACCTCTTTTAACAGTTCTACTGCCTTATCCCAGGCTTCTTTCTTCGGTGTCTTAAAATGCCAGATCATACCTTCCATGATCTGTTTTCCGATCGTCATGGTCGGATCAAGACTCGTCATCGGATCCTGGAATACCATAGCAATTCTTTTTCCATTGATATGTCGTCTGATCCACTTTTTATCTTTTGTTAAAATGTCTACCGTCTGCGGTGTTCCATCCGCATGATGATAGGAAAATTCTATAGTACCGCCCGTTACTTTCGCATTGGATGCCAAAATACCCATGGCAGCTTTCATTGTTACGGATTTACCGGAGCCGGACTCACCAACGATCGCAACTGTCTCGCCCTTCATCAGGTCAATATTGACTCCACGGATGGCGTGCACGCTTCCTGCAGTCGTCTGAAACGTAATATCCAGGTCCCGTATTTTTAAAATCTGTTCTTTTGTCTCTGACATATACGAATCCCCTTTCTTACATTTCTTTCAGCTTCGGATCTAATGCTTCGCGTAAACCATCTGCTACAAGGTTAAAGCTTAACATCAGAAGCGCCATTACAACGATCGGCGGAATGATCTGGTACGGATGTGTGGTAAAACTGTTAAATCCTTCGGAGATCAGTGAACCAAGTGAACACTGCGGCACCGGAATACCAAGACCTACAAAACTTAAGAACGCCTCGGTAAAGATCGCTGTCGGGATGGAGAACATTACCTGTGTAATGATCGGTCCAATGATATTTGGCAGAACCTCCTTAAAGATAATAAAGAAATTTCCTGCTCCAAGTGTCCGTGATGCAAGTACAAATTCCTGCTCTTTTAATTTCAGCATCTCAGCTCTTGCGATACGGCTCATGCCGACCCACTCCGTCAACATCAATGCAAAAATAATGGTAAGCATACCCGGCTGCAGTACCAGTAACAAAAGTGTTACGATTACAAGACGCGGAATACCGTTCGCGACCTCCAGAAACCGCTGCATGAACATATCGACTTTCCCGCCAAAATATCCGGAGATCAGTCCATAGCTCATACCGATCACCATATCGATGATAGCGGCTGCTACGGCGATAATCAGGGAAACGCGTGCACCGGACCAGGTACGTGTCCAGATATCACGTCCGAAGTTATCACTTCCGAACCAGTAGTAAAGATCATCCAGACCTTTTTCTTCATAGTAATTGATCTTTTTGGTTCCGGTCGTTGTTTTCATGCCTTCACTACCATCGAAGATACCAAGTTTTTCAAGACCTTTTACCCTCGGTGCAAAGTTCTTCTGTGTCAGTGACTGTTCGGAGTAACTGAAATCATTCATCCCCGGTCCGATAATTGCAAATACCGTAATGATAATGATCAGGAGCAGACCGATCACCGCACTGATTTTTTTGAAATAGCGGATCAATACGTCTTTCCAGAAACTCTGTGCTGCAAAGTTATCATCTAACGCAAGCTCACCATCTGTATGTTTAAATTTAAAATCTGCCTCGACCGGTATGTAGACGGCAGCATTATTTCCCACATTCATGGTATTTTCCTGTGACACCATATCAGTCTCCTTTCTTTGCCAGACGAATTCTCGGGTCAATAATTCCGTAAAGGATATCTACCACAAGCATGATGGCAATGTACATTGCAGAATAAATAAAGCTTAATGCGATAACCACGTTGTAGTCGTTCGACTGAATCGCATTTACCAGAAGACTTCCGACACCCGGTATTGCAAATATTTTTTCAACGACCAGAGAACCGGTCATCAGATCGACGATCAGTGGTGCAAGCACGGTGATGATCGGGATCAATGCATTTCGAAGCGCATGTTTGAAAATCAGTGCTGAACCTGAAATTCCTTTGCTCTCCGCAAGCAGCATATAATCACTGCCGAGTACTTCTAACATTTCACTTCGTGTAAAACGGGCGATTGACGCCATCGTAAACATCGAAAGTGAGATACTAGGCAGCACGCTTGATCCGAAAATATCGCTCTCCGAAAACAGCATCGGGAACCACCCTAATTTAAATCCGAAGTTATAGCTAAGTGCCAGCGCGAACACATACGACGGAACCGACACACCGATAACCGAAATGATCGTCGCTAACGAATCCCATATCGTGTCATGTTTTAATGCCGCGAGAAGTCCAAGCAAAAGCCCGACCACGGCACCAATCAACACCGCATATCCTCCAATACTGATGGAGATCGGAAGCCTTGTCTTTATCAACTGGGAAATTGGTGTATTCTTTGAGATATTGTAACTTACGCCGAGATCTCCCTTTAACATATTGCCTACATATTTCACAAACTGTACCGGCAGCGGCTGATCCAGTCCATATTTCGTATACAGTGCTGCTCTCTGGTCTGCATTTAACTTTTCATCGTTGAATGGAGAACCCGGCATCAGCTGCATCAAAATAAACAGAACGAGCAAAATTGCAAGCAACGTAAACAGAGACGTAAAAATTCTCTTAAGTGCATATTTTTTCACGTTCTAATCCTCCTTGTTTTCCGAAGGAAAATGCGAGCCCATTGGCGAGCAATGCCCAGCACACTGGGCACGGATTTTCCTCCTTTAGTTTTCCGTTCACGACATAGGAAATACCTGCCTCATTTCCTATAGCGTGAGCAATATGATGAAATGCCGCACCAAAGTTAGCACTTTAGTGCGGCTATATTCATTTTCCTGTAAAACAGGATTATGACTGTTTTAATACTTTTTTCTACTCGGTCTTTACAGCATCTTTGTATACACGGTTGATAGCTACCGGATGATACTCAACGCCTGTTACCTTAGAAGAAAGCATTTCTGCATTACACTGTGTGTAAAGTGGATAAATAACTGCTTCGTCCATAACGATCTTCTCTGCATCGTAGAGTCTTGCCCAACGTCCCTCTGCATCTGTGCAAAGATCACCAGTTGTGCACTCGTCGATGATTGCATCGTAATCTGCGTTGCTCCACAGACCGTAGTTGTTAGAGTTGTCTGTTACCCACATTCCAAGATATGTCATAGGGTCTGCGTAGTCCGGTCCCCAACGTGTTAATCCTAACTGGAAGTTACCGTTCTGCATGTCTTCTACACGCTGTTTCTTTGGCTCAACAACCAGGTTTACAGTCAGACCCGGAAGAGTTGTCTCCCACTGCTCTTTTAATACCTGTGCTACTTTCTGAGGTGCATCATCTGCATCTACTACCATGTCTAAAGTAATCTCAGATTCGCCAAGCTCCTCTAAACCTTTTGCCCAGTAATCTGCTGCTTTTGCAGTATCATAAACACATACATCTGAGAATTTTGTCTGATCTTCAGAGAAATCAGATCCATCCGGACCTGCTGCGAACTGCATCGGAACTGCTGTATAGGTAGAAGCAGAACCATCTTTTAATACATCTCCTGTAATGGAATCACGGTCGATTGCCATTGTCATTGCAAGACGGATATTTAAGTTTGCCAGTTCAGGAACAGAATTCATATTCGGGCTGACATACCATAAGTAACCAGCACCAACAGTTGTGAATTCAGGATCATCTTTTACCTGATCAACCTGCTCACCGTTTACTAATGTTGTATCCAGTGCGCCTGTCTGGTAGTTCATTAATGCCTGCTGTGAATCCTGGATTACCTGATAGTTTAATCCGGAAAGTTTTACTCTGTCTGTATCATAGTAGTCTGCATTTTTTGTCAAATGGAATGCAGTTGCTGCCGGCTGATAAGAATCTAATACAAATGCACCGTTTGATAATACTGTCTCAGGACTTGTTGCAAATGTATCTCCACAGGAATTGAAGAATTCCTCATTTACCGGATAGAAAGTCGGGAAATACATCAGAGATGTAAAGTAGCTGACTGGTACATTTAACTCAACCTGAAGTGTGTTATCATCTACTGCCGTTACACCAAGTTCGCTCTTGTCTTTCTCACCTGCAATGATCTCTGCCGCATTTTTAATCTGACCGATATCACTTAACATATATGCATACTCAGATGCAACATCCGGGTCAGCGGCTCTCTGCCATCCGAATACGAAATCTGCTGCGGTAACCGGTGTACCGTTGCTCCATTTTGCATCGGTACGAAGATGGAATGTATAGGTCAGACCGTCGTCTGATAAATCATAGCTCTCTGCGATTGCCGGAACTGCCTGTCCGTCCGCATCCATCTGCATCAGTCCGTCGGTGTAATCAGCGATTACCTCAAAAGATGTTCCGTCGGTAGCCTGCTGCGGATCGAGTGACTCGACCGGAGTCTCAAGCATAACATTCATGTCTGATGCGCTTGCTGCGACATCTGTTCCTGCAGCATCGCCTGCTGCACTGCCTGTCTCTGTGCCTGTAGTTGTTCCCTGTGTTGCAGAAGAACTGTTTCCACCACAGCCTGCAAGACCAAGCATCATTGTTCCGGCCATCAATATAGCCAAAACTGCTTTGGTTTTTTTCATAATAGTAATCCTCCTTGTTTTGCGGAGCAAAATGTCTGCTATGCCTGCATAGCATGTGCCTCTTGCAGGAGCAGAGGATTTTCCTCCTTAATAAAAATGCGCAAAGATGGCTCTTTTCCTCTGCGCCCCTTTACGCTGATAACACTTTAGCACATCACATTACAAAATGCAAGTATTATGTTATACATTTTGTACTTTCGTACTATTTTTTCAAAACATGCCTTCCATATTACTTTGTAAGATCTTTGATAACTTCGCCCGCAAGAATCAATCCCGCCACGGACGGCACAAATGCAATACTTCCAGGAATATCGCGTCGTTCCGTACATTTATGGACCGTTCCCGGAGGGCATACACAATGTGACCGGCAGCTGATACTCATATCCTCGATCGGTCTTGTCGGCTGCTCTTTCGAATATACAACCTTGAGTTTTTTTACTCCACGTTTTTTTAATTCACGACGCATCACACGCGCAAGCGGGCAGACTGTTGTCTTATAAATGTCAGCCACTTCAAACTGCGTAGGATCCAATTTATTACCTGCTCCCATACAGCTTATGACAGGAACATTGCACTCTTTCGCGCGCATAATGATCTCTAATTTTGCAGTGACCGTATCTACCGCATCCACGACATAATCATACTCGGAAAAATCAAACTCATGTGCATTTTCCGGCAGATAAAAGCATTTTCTCGCCTCTACCTTTGCATCCGGATTGATCTCTAAAATGCGCTCCGTCATCACATCAACTTTATATTTTCCAACTGTTTTTCTGGTGGCAATGATCTGACGATTGATATTGGTCAGACAGACCTTGTCGTCATCCACGATCACAAACGAACCGACTCCGCTTCTTGCAAGTGCCTCAACCACATAACCACCGACTCCGCCAATTCCAAAAACTGCAACTTTCGCATTTGCAAGCCGTTCCATATTATCTGCGCCCAGCAATAACTGGGTTCTTGAAAATTGATTTAACATATCCTGTGCTTTTCTCCTGTTATTTTTTCTCTATATCAAGTGTCTCGTTCATGCTTCCCATGCGGTATCCGCCAAGATCAAGCGTCACATAGGAAAATCCCAGCTGTTTCAGATAAGAATAAATCTTTTCCCTGTTTTCTTCCGAAACCAGTCTGGCGATCTCATCCGGAAGCACTTCAATGCGCGCAATATCTCCATGGATTCTTACACGCACCTGATGAAATCCCAGATCGAGCAAAAGCTGTTCTGCCTTATCCACCATACCAAGTTTTTCTTCTGAAATCGTCTCTCCATAAACAAACCGCGAAGAAAGACATGCAAATGACTGCTTATCCCACGTCGGCAGTCCCATCTCTTTGGAAAGCGTCCGGATTTCTTCCTTATTTAGTAAAGCCTCCCGAAGTGGACTTTTGATACCAAGTTCTGCCACTGCGACCAGACCCGGGCGATAATCGCCATTATCATCCATGTTAGATCCCTCAGCTACGGCATTGATATGATACTCTTCTGCTATTCCCAATATTTTTTCAAACAGTTCATGTTTGCAGAGATAGCACCGGTTCTTCGGGTTCTGGCGGAATCCTTCGATATCAAGTTCTTCCGATTTGCATATGATATGTCTGATTCCCTGTTCCTTGCAAAACTGCTTTGCCTCCTCTAACTCTCTTTTCGGGAAAGAACAGGAGGATGCAGTGACTGCGATCACATGATCCGTACCAAGCGTTTCCTTTGCCGCCGCAAGCAGAAATGTTGAATCCACACCGCTGGAAAATGCGACTGCAACACTACCTAATGATTTTAAATATTCCTGTAAATTTTTATATTTTTCCTGTACTGACTGCATAATAATCCTTTATTTCATATAATTTAATCTATTCTTACCACTGTATAATCGCCCATGGCATGACTGACATAAAAGATCACATATACTTTTCCGTCGTGTACATAAGACTCTCCCATCGTCTCATCGGCTCCGTAATCGTCCACATCTCCGTCAAAATGGGTAAGACTTGCCGCAAGTGCTTCCTCTGTCGGTTCCATCCAGATGAAATTAAATTCCAAAATATCCTTCATTGTAATTTCAGTAGTCGGATTTCCCTCTGCATCCAGTACCGTATAGCCCTGTGCAATATCTGTATTGTTTTTTCCGGCAAATAAAATTTTAGCCGTCTCATCCGGATCTGCAAAATCAGAAAATGTCATTTTTTCTCCGGTCTTCATGTTAATATTAACGGAAGTAAGTGCTGCAGAAGGATGCGCTGATCCTTCATAATCATAATAACTCTGACAGGTCAGAGAAAGCATATCCTTTGTCTGTTCCTGCACGGTATATGTGAGCACCACGGAATCATTTGCACCAGGGTTCATCTCCTCCGTATCTCCCGTCATTTCCCCGGCAGCTTCTTTTGCCGTATTTTCAAAGTAAGTATTCCATTCTTCCTGTTTTTCAGTATCACTCCAGCCTGTAATCTTCGGATAAGAAATATCAATCAGATCCGTCTTTTTGTAGCTTACCATCTCTATCTGATAATCAGACTGTACGTCCTGCCCTGTTTCCGCCTTCTCTATTCCTGCCTGTTCCTCTGTTGTAGCAGCGGTCTCTGTTTCGTCCTGTTCTGAATTTTCCGAAACCTGTGAGGTTTCTGGCTTCGCTTCATTCTGTACTGTAGTCTCACTGGTTTTCTGCTGATCTATAGAGCCTGCCACACCAGTGTTTTTATTTTCACCACAGCCTGCTGCAAACGTGAGTGACAGTGATAATACCGTAATTAATATAAGATTTCTTCTTCTCATATAGATCCCCTTTCCTGCGCAGTTTTTTACACTGAATTCCTTTTCTTTTATAGATAAATTAGTCTGCCCACATCTACTGCTCTAAAAACTTTGCGATATCTTCCGGCTTCTCCGCAAAATTTGTTGCCCCATGTCCGATCAGGAATTCCTTATCACGAAATCCCCAAAGAACTGAGATACATGGCAGTCCTGAATTTTTTGCTGTCATGACATCCACATCTGAGTCACCGATATAGATTGCCGTATCTGCTGGTTTTCCAAGTTCTGCAAGCGCCGTGCGCACCATATCCGGTGCCGGTTTTCTCGCCACACCTTCGCGCTCTCCGATTGCAGCCTGCACGATACCTTCGAAATAAATCTCGTTTAATTCTTTGACAGCAAAATCAATCTTATTCGAAACGATTGCAAGCGCATAGCCTTTCTCCTTCAATTCACGAAGCAGTGGAACAACACCGTCATACGCTCTTGTTTTATCGTTACAGTGCTCTCCATAATATTTTTTAAAAACAGCAAATGTTTCCTCGAATTTTGGATTGTCAAATCCGCCCGGAACAGAAAGTTCCATCAGACGGCGCACACCATTCCCAACAAATGCACGTACTTCCTCAATCGTGCGCTCCGGCATCTGCATTGTGCGCAGCGCATAGTTTGTGGCATCCGCTAAATCCTCTAACGTATTTAATAAAGTTCCATCCAGGTCAAAAACAACTGTTTCATATTTTTTCATAATGATCCTCACTTCCAGGCAACTTATTTTTCACACTGCCCTCATCTTTCTAATTGACACTCACGGTTCCCGCAAGTACTTTCTTGTAATCTTCGTAATTCTTTGCAAGAAGTGCCGGCGTGTCGAGTCCATACGGGCATTTACTCTTACATTTATTACAATGCAGACAGTTTTCGATCTTTTTCATTTTCGCCTGAACCTCAGGTGTGAGCTGCAAAGCTGACGGAGAACGGCGCAGTAAAAGCGACATTCGCGCACAGTTATTGATCTCGATACCTGCCGGACACGGCATACAATAACCGCATCCACGGCAGAAATCCCCTGCCAGTTCTTTTCTATCCTGCTCGATCAGCGCACGGATCTCATCCGTCATAGTTGGTGGATTATCAATATAAAAAATAAATTCGTCCAACTCTTTTTCTCTCTGCACACCCCAGATTGGCAGCACATTTTCATACTGTGCCTCAAATGCATAGGCTGCCGCCGAGTTTGTGATCAGTCCGCCGGAGAGTGCTTTCATTGCAATAAATCCCATATTTGCTTTTTTACATTTTTCTACAAGAGCAATATCCCTATCCGATGCCAGATAACAGAACGGAAACTGAAGTGTCTCATACAGTCCGGATTCAATCGCCTCCTCGGCAACCGCAAGTCTGTGGTTTGTGATACCGATATGGCGGATCTTTCCCTGTGCTTTTGCCTCAAGCATCGCCTCATAAAGTCCTGTTCCATCTCCCGGCTTTGGACAGAACGAAGGATTATGGAACTGATAAATATCAATGTAATCCGTCCTTAAATTATGTAGGGAAATGCCAAGCTGTTCCCAGAATTCGTCCGCATTGTTAGCTGCCGTTTTAGTAGCAATATAAACTTTTTCTCGCATTCCGTCGAATGCCTCACCTATCTTTTCCTCGCTGTCCGTGTAAAACCGTGCCGTATCAAAAAACGTAATGCCCGCCTCATACGCTTTCCTTGCCAGTTTTACCGCATCCTCCGTACTGACTCTCTGGATCGGCAATGCACCGAATCCATTCTTATTTACTTTAATCCCTGTGCTTCCTAAAACTACCGCTTCCATAACTCTTATCATTTTCCTCCTTATATCGTGGTTTAACTACTATTTGCTCCCAGAATCATCTATACAATAGAATGCACACCCGCGAACATTCTATTGATTTAAATAAGGGAAAAACTGTTCACTCTTATTTTTCTTATCAAACATATTATTATACTGCAGTATTTCATAATTTTTCAGCCATTTTGCATCCTCACCGGTCGCATCTTCCACATGGAAAAACCTGCCCAGTGATTTTGAGTAAAATCCTCTGGAATTGATCGCCGGAATTTCTTCCATCATATCGGCTAAAAACTGATTGTATGCCGGAAGCGCGATGCCCGCACGCTCTAATGCCAGCGTTGACAAATAATTAAGGCTCGTCAATTCCACACTTTCCTTGTCGCTGTCATAATTCGTCCAGATAAAAAACGGTACCGTATAAAGATTTTCCAGTTCCGACAGCGTCAATCCTCCTAATCCTTTTCCATTCAGATACGGATAAAAACTGGATGACAAACTTGGCTGATGATCTCCAAAAAATACGATCTCGACCGGATCATCCACTTTTTCAAAATAAGATATCAGATACTCTAACGCCGAATCACTCTCGTGGATCAGCGACAGGTACTGGTTCACATCCGGATAATTGATACCAAGCATACGCGCCTTTTCATCAAAATTATCATATTTCTCCGTATAACCGCCGTGATTCTGCATGGAAATACTCATAATGAACAAATCCTCGTTGGATTTTTTACTCTCATAACGGTCAACGATTTTTTCGTACAGTTCCTGATCTGTAATATAGTCACGCAAAATCTTTGTCTGGTCAAAATCATCGATAAAATGTGTCTCATCAAATCCCATATTCGGATATACAATATTGCGGCTCCATCCGGTATCATAATAAGGATGCATTGCCACGCAGGTATAACCAATATTTTTCAGATTTGACACCAGAGAAGTCGGTGTATCCGTGATATACTGCTGATAAACAACAGAACCGCTCGGCAGAAATGCCATGGAATTTCCTGTCAAAAATTCCCACTCGGAGTTTGGCGTTTTAGCACCAAATACGGAAGAAAGTGCATGCCCTTTGATCGTATTGTCTTCCAGTGAATCGTAAAACGGTGTCAGATCGATATTCGTTGAGAAATTACCCACCACACTGAGATCCGCATAAGATTCACTCATAACCACTATAATCGTCGGCTTCTTCCCAGTCTCTCCGGAATCTGTACCCGTCTCTTTGCTATACTGATCCTCCAGTTCCTGCACTGCCTCTTTCGAATACCCCTCCGGTTCCGCAATAAAGCAGTCGCGGATGCTTAGCACAAAATTTAAAATATAACCGTTTCTGTAACTTCCTTTTTGTTCCCAGGTCTCTGTCACAACACCCTGCGTATGTTTTCCAATGTATACACAACACAGCACGGCAAGTGAAATGCACACGATCGACATCGGAATCCTTTTCTTAAAGGATACGTGTAATTTACGGATAAATGCAACATACAGCGTGGAAAGAAGTATGACATAGCCCGCCCTTGCATCCAGAACAAATTCATAATTCCCTGCTACGGAAAGTCCCGTCTGGATAGATTTTAAATCACTGAAAATAAACTCATTTCCACGAAACAGATACACAAAATAGTTGATCCCGGCAAGGGACAACAGTACAATATGCGAAATCAGACAGGTCAGTCCTGTATTGTTTGTAAATATCTGAATGACCAGAAAAACTACCAGACAACACAATACATTCAAAAACATTTTATTGTCGGATATTTTTGCTCTCAGTTCTGCATCCAGTAACAGATACTGGATATGATATGCTGTAAAAATGCCGCCTGTCCCAAGCATGATCGCACTCCACAGCCATGACATTTTTTCATTTAATTCAATCTTTAAACTTTTAATTCCAAAATAAAGTACCCCAAACCCGAACAGTACCCATACTGGAAACCTTATCACTGCAAACATCACTGCTGCAAACACCATTGCCACAGCAAGCCGGATCAGATTCTCTTTTTCAAAATATAACTTTATCTTCATGATTTCCTCATATTTCCATCTTTTATCGTCTCTTTTTCAACAAAGTTATTCTATCATTACATACAGATTTGTCAATTTTGTGAAGATTAAACTTTTCTTAGTTTTTTCTTTGATTTCTCATTCACTGAATTTTTTGTATACGCAAAATACCCCTAAGCAGTCCGGGGTATTTGCCTTTTCTGCTTAAGGGGTACCACACATATCCATACTCCGTATGTTACTTTCCGTTCTCCGGTTTTTATTTTGTCTGTTTTTTAAAGAAATCATCGATCGCTGCATGCAGTTTTTGCGCATCCATACTCTTTAAAAGATAACCGTCCGGCTTTAACGACATGACTTCCATGACCGTCTGGGCATCATTTTTTCCGGTAAGAAAAATGATCGGTATATTCTGGAATTCCGTATCTTCTCGAATCATCTGCATGAACTGTTTACCATCCACTATTGGCATTTCATAGTCTAATAAAATCAGATCGGGAATATTTAAGGCAAGATATTTGATCGCCATCTCGCTGGAATTAACAGGAATGACCTGATATTTATCTTCCAGCAGTGTTTTGATGGTTCGAAGGATCACTCCGGAATCATCCACCGCCAAAATAGTTTTTTTCTTCATTTTATAATATTCATCAACCTGCTTTTTGATGTTTTCCACCATCTCCACCACATTGATCGGTCTTATAAAAATGTCTGTAAACATCTGTTTTGGAAGCGTTTCCCACAATTTTTCAAGTTCTTCCACATTTCCCATGACAAACACAGGTGTTTTATGCTTAATCGCATGATCGACGATCACTTTGATTCCAACCGCCTTTTTTAGAAGTTCGGCACTTGTGCAGATCAGATAACCCTGTAGCTGCCCTTTCGTGGTAAGTGTAGTCGCCATTGCAATACTTACTACTTTTGCTTTCACATTTTCTTTTTCAAATGTACTCTCAAATGACTTCATCAGATAACTCTGTTCTTCCATCAAAATAAGAAATTCTCTTTTGTCCTCAGGCATAATATACCTCCTTTAGTCCTGTAATAACTTCGTCATGGTATCTGTCAGCTTCATGATCTCTTCCATGGATACATCCGCCACATACACACGCAGCTGATCCATAGATTCCCTGATGCATTCCGGTATCTGATATTCTTCAAGTTTTTCCATAATCCGGTCCACACCATCAAGATCAAATTGTTCTATGCATTGATGAATCTGCTGTAATGCCTGGATCCACTCTCCATCTGAAGCCTCTTGTTTAGCTGCTTCCTCCTTATCTGCATAAGGTTTCAATATATTCTTAAAATCACGGTACATGGCAAGCACATCCGGTGTCTTTTCCTCTAGCGCCTCTGTCTTTCCCTGTTTCCCATAACTTTCAAGTTCCTTTGCCGCCTCCGACAACGGTACTGCACCGATCAGAAGTGCAGAACTTTTTAGCGCATGTACTTCAATGACATAGTCACTGATCAGCCCTTCTTTCAGGCACTGTTCGATCTTATTTGCCTTACTGTCGATCGTACGGTAAAAAATCCGGATTGTTTTCATAAGTGCTGCTTTCGAACCACAGCGCTTTACTCCCTCCTCAAATGAAAATTCCGTCTGCGGATTTTCCGGTTGTATCTCACTGTCGGAAATGTCATTCATAAGAAGTTTCCTTGCTTCTTCCCCCGAAACTTCCTGCACAAGCTCCTTAGGAAGCCACAGCCTTAATTGATTACAGATCCTGGTAAAATCGATCGGCTTTGCAACAAAACCATTCATTCCCGCATTCAGAAATTCTTTTCTTGCATCCACCATTGCGTTTGCAGTAAGTGCAATGATTGGTAATTTTTTATACCTTTCATCCGGAAGTTCCCGGATCTTTCCGGTTGCCACAATGCCATCCATGACCGGCATCATATGATCCATCAGCACCAGATCATACTGATTCTGCTGAACCATAGCAACTGCCTGCATACCGTTTTCAGCGGTATCGATCTGCATCTGAAGCGGCTTTAACAGCTCTTTTGCAACCACAAGGTTCAGGTCATTATCATCAACAAGCAGAATATGTGCTCCCGGTGCAATGAACAGACTCTCTGCCTCTTTTTCAATCACACCGGATTTCTGCTGTTCATAATTCACCGCAGACATTGGTGTAGGATCAACAATCGTCTGTTCTATCGTAAAGTAGAACTTACTTCCCTTTCCATATTCGCTTTCTACTTCAATAACTCCTCCCATCATATTGACTAAATTCTGCGAAATTGTCAACCCCAGGCCGGTTCCTTCCACATAACGGTTTCTGTCTATTTCCACACGCTGAAACGCATCAAACAATATTTTCTGGTCCTCTTTACGAATTCCGATCCCGGTATCCTCCACCGCATAATACAGCATGACTTTGTCTGCATTTTTCTGTCTGACACGTACAGTAAAACGTATGGAACCTTTCTCTGTATACTTAATAGCATTGTTTACCAGATTGGTAATGATCTGGCGAATGCGTCCCATATCCCCTTTTAATGTACATGGAATATCCGGATCAATATCATAGATCAGTTCCAGCGGACAATTTGCTATCCGGTTTTCCATACTGATCTTTAGATCATGAAACAGAGAAAATGTATCATACGGTTCGTCAAACAGCTGCATTTTTCCTGACTCCATTTTTGAACAGTCAAGTACATCATTGATAATCGTTAACAATACACGACCGGAGCTTTGGATATTTAACAGATACTCCTGCTCTTTTGGAGAATGTTGTGAGCGCAGCAAAATCTCTGTGATTCCGACAATGGAGTTCATCGGCGTACGGATCTCATGTGACATATTTGACACAAAATTAGTTTTCGCACGGTTGGCATCCTCTGTCTGCAATACAAGTTCTTTCATCAGGCGGTTCTGATCCATGATCTTTGTGATATCAACAACCGTCAACATATATCCCTGTGTAAACTCATCTTTTTTCAGTGCAGTCTCCTCAACCTGATAATGTCTGTTATTCCAGTCAAAGAAACCCTGACTTCCCTTCAGGAATTCATAAATCTCCCCATCTCCGTAATAATCACCACTCTTTTTAATAGCGGCAACAAAGCTTTCAGCCATCGGGTTTAAGAAAAGGAAATGATGATCCGCATCCGTTACCACTAATGCTTCGTTCAGATTATCAATAATATAATTTTTGGCGTTTTTGACCGGATCAAACAAACCGTATTTTACAACAGCAATACTCAGGAATATACAGGATAAAAGGATTCCAAGAGGCGTGGGATCATCGCCTTTCAAGATTCCCAACAGACGCAGAGACAGCAGGATCATTGGAGACAGCATCGACGCAACCATAAGAAAATGAATTTTGCCTTTATTCGGCATACTTCTCTGTGAACAATACGAAGAAATGATAATACTGATACTGGTCACGATCTCTGCCAGTAAAAATGCCATATAAACATAATACATTGGTGCTGCGGATATTTCCAGTGTATATCCGCTTAAAATTGCCTTAGACGGGGACAGCCAGTAATCTTTATAGTACAAATGATGATAATCAACTGTCGCAATCAAAATATAGAATCCCACATTCACGGCAAGAAGCGTGTGGATAAACCATTGTGGAATTTTTATATTTCTCCAGCGCATTATAAACATCAGGGCACAGTAATTGCCGAAACATTTTCCAAGATACTCCATCTTCCCGATCACGATCAGTGTTTCTTTCTGACCGCCCGCAATGTAAATACTTTTTGCCACAAGTGTCACCAGACAACAGGCAATCGTCAGAATAAGTTCCCCTTTATAGTTTGTATCTTCTTTCCGGAAAACGATCACCAGTAAAGCAAAAGCCACAAGGACACCAAATATGTGAAGTGCCAGCCATTCAATCGCAAATGTCATAACTTATGCTCCCCCTTTTGCTCCTGCACATAAATAGTACATTTTTACCATTATACCATGTTCTGGAAGGTTTGATAACTGGCTTTTCGTAAATTATAGTTGACTTTAATTTTCAACATCTGTTGCCAAAACCGCCCCCACACTCTTTTTTTCAAATCCGGCTACTTTTAGGAATTCATCTTCTGTCATTGAAAATTTTTTACAAAAAAGAGTTAACAGTCCTGGAAAAACTCGATCTCTTCCCCCAGCGGACCCTTACAGAATGCGATCCGTGCCGGGAATACCGGGTTTGACGGGATCTCAATATCTTTTGGTTCGATAAATACCTCATATCCGGCATCGCTCACAGCTTTCACACATGCCTCCACATCATCAGTTGCCAGCGCAAAATGACGGATCGTACCCTGTGGCAGCGGTGACTCTGCATTATTAAAAATCTCGATCAGCCCTGATCCTGTCTCAAACATGATTCCTTCCGCCCATGTGCGTGCCACGGGAAGTCCCAGTACATCCCTGTAAAAACGGATGACCTCCTCATACTCCTTTTCACTGCTGCATTTCAAACATACATGATGGATTCCTTTTACGAAACTCATTTTATCTTCCTCCTTCTCATTTGGATATTTACGCTTTTATTTTCCTTTTGGAAGTTCGGGCACCAAAAGGTGGCTCACAGTTTACCGACTGGAAAATTGCGCAAAGCCGGGACTGCTTTTGTGACTTTGGGAGAAAATTAGAAAATCTTAGTCTGCCTGTTTGTTCATAGTGTTTTGCTGCCATGGACGGCAGCAAAAGTCTTAACACCCCATGGACGGGGTGTTTAAGACGTACACGTCACTCCGCGAAAGTCTAACTCAGGCAGACTTAGATTTTCTTATTTTCGTACAACGGAACAAAACAGACTCGGTTTTTCGCAATTTTCCATTCAAGAAACTAAGCGCCACCTTTTGTCACCCAAATTTTTTCCTTCTTATCTTCCCGGCATGTCCTCACTTTTTACATAGCGGGCATTGAACTCCATATTGATCTCGCGCAGTTCTTTTCTGCCGTCAATGTAATCCTGATACATCTCTATGAGTCCGGACATGCAGCCATCGCAGGTTGCATCGATATTTCCTAATGATTCCGCCACGATCTTTTCACGTTCTTCTTTTGTTGTCTCTGAAATTAAATATCCCACAATCTTTCTCTCCTTTGCGTCAAATGGTGTAATAGGCGTTTGCGAAACGCCAAAAGCCGCATAAATACGGCATTTTTTTGTTGTTA
>ERZ1108170.539-NODE-539-length-29899-cov-4.284948_pt1 | contig 29899 bp, 30 predicted proteins | sample MGYA00403705_ERZ1108170 | MGnify/ENA primary metagenome ERZ1108170 (study PRJEB35170, sample SAMEA104062422) | human gut metagenome | biome: human gut; feature: human-associated habitat; material: faeces | place: Denmark | collected 2012-06-15 ...
GGTGAGCGAGCTGAAGAAGACCGTCAGCATCCCTATTGACATCCACAGCCATTACACCGCCGGTCTGGCCTCCATGTCCATCCTGAAGGGCATCGAAGCCGGTGCTGACATTGTGGATACCGCCATGAGCCCGCTGGCTCTGGGCACTTCCCATATGCCGACCGAAAGCCTGGTCGCCGCCCTGCAGGGCACCGATTATGACACCGGCCTTGACCTGAACCAGCTGAACGTTGTGCGTGCTTACTTCGCCAAACTGCGCGAAAAGTATATCGCCAACGGCCAGATCAATCCGAAGAGCCTGGGCGTTGATGCCAACACCCTGCTGTATCAGGTTCCGGGCGGCATGTTCTCCAACATGCTCAAGCAGCTGAAGGACGCCGGTAAGGAGGACAAGCTCCAGGACGTTCTGGAGGAGATTCCCCGCGTCCGTGAGGATGCCGGTTATCCGCCGCTGGTCACCCCGACCAGCCAGATCGTTGGTACCCAGGCCGTCTTTAACGTCATCATGGGTGAGCGCTACAAGATGGTCACCAAGGAGTTCAAGGGCCTGGTCCACGGCGATTACGGCAAGACCCCCGCGCCCATTAAGAAGGAGTTCAGTGACTTCATCCTGAAGGGCGAGCAGCCGATCACCTGCCGCTTTGCCGACACCCTTGAGCCCGAGATGGAGAAGCTGAAGGCCGAGGCCTCCAAGTACGCCATCCAGGAGGAGGACGTTCTGACCTACGCCATGTTCCCGCAGGTCGCGCCCAAGTTCTTTGAGAAGCGCAACGCCCGTCTGCAGGGTGTCGATGCTCTGCACGCCGACTACGAAAACAAGTCTCACCCCGTCTAAGTAAAAGAATTGCCGCTCCCGCTCTGCCGCGGGAGCGGTTTTTGTTTACCGCGCCACAAAAACTGCGTGAAATATTGCAAAATCCCGGCGTCAGCCTTGCATCTTGCGCCCAAAAATAGTAAAATATAAAATATATGTGTTTATGAGGTGTAGGTTATGGTTTTGAGCATGACAGGATATGGCCGTGCCGGTGCGCTGCTGCATGGCCGTGACATCAAGGTTGAACTTCGCAGCGTCAACGCGCGCTTTTTTGAGTACTCCTCGCGCCTGCCGCGCTCCTGCGCATTTCTGGAGGACAAGCTGAAAAAGCTCGTCGCCTCCAAGGTCAGCCGCGGCAAGGTAGAGCTGAGCCTTTCCATCCAGACCGTCACGGCGGCGGATACCGTCGTCACCGTCAACTGGCAGCTAGCCGAGGGCTACCGCGCTGCGCTGAATGCGATGGCCGAGCGGATGGATCTGAAAAACGATGTCTCCGTCGGGATGCTGTCCCGCTTCCCGGACGTACTGACCCAGACTGCCGCCCCGACGAATGAGGACGAGCTGTGGGAGGACGTCAGGACAGTGGCCGAGCAGGCCGTGGACGCCTTTGTCGCAATGCGCGCCGTCGAAGGCGAGAAGATGAAGGCCGATGTTGCAGGCCGCCTGACCACGATTGAAACGCTCGTCGCCAAAATCGAGGAGAACAGCGCGGGCCGCGTGCAGGCCTACAGCGATAAGCTCTACGCCCGCCTGCAGGAGCTGCTGGGGGATCGCAGCATCGACGAGGGACGCCTTGTGACCGAGGCCGCGATTTTTGCGGACAAGACCGCCATCGACGAGGAAACCGTCCGTCTGCACAGCCATGTGGCGCAGTACCGCGAGATCCTCGAGCTGGACGAGCCGATTGGCCGCAAGCTCGACTTTTTGACGCAGGAGTTGAACCGCGAGTCCAACACGATTGGCTCCAAGTGCCAGGACGTAGCCATCACGCGGCTGGTCGTCGAGCTGAAATCCGAAATCGAAAAAATTCGCGAGCAGATTCAGAACATCGAGTAACGGAGGTTCGCCATGAAGCTGCTGAACATTGGCTTTGGCAACATGGTCAATGCCGACCGCATCATCGGCATCGTCAGCCCGGATTCTGCGCCCATCAAGCGTCTGGTGCAGGATGCCCGCGAGAAGGGCGCACTGATCGATGCCAGCTACGGGCGGCGCACCCAGGCCGTGCTCATCATGGACTCTGACCATGTGATTTTGTCCGGCATCCCGCTGGAAAGCCTGACCGGGCGTGCCAACGAAGAAACTGAAGAAAAGAGGAAGTAACGATGAAAGGTGAAAAATATCTGTTTGTTGTCTCCGGCCCTTCCGGCACCGGCAAGGATACCGTTGTTGCCGCTCTGCTGAAAAAGCACCCTGAAATTCAGCACACCGTCTCCGCCACGACCCGCACTCCGCGTGAGGGTGAAAAAGACGGCATAAACTACCACTTCATGTCTGTAGCCGATTTTGAGGATCATCTGGCACATGACCAGATCGTCGAGCACACAAAATACTGCGAGAACTACTACGGCACGCTGCGCAGCGAGATCGAGGGCCGCATGAAGCTGGGCATCCCGGTCATCCTCGTCATCGAGGTCGAGGGTGCAGGCAACATCAAGAAGATGTACCCCGGTGCAACGACCATCTTTGTGCTGCCCCCGGATATGCAGGAGCTCGAGCGCCGTCTGCGCTGCCGCGGCACCGAGGATGAGGAGACCATCCAGCGCCGCCTGAAGCGTGCCGAGGCAGAGATTGCAAACTCCGTCAACTACGACGAGCATGTCGTCAACATTGAGGTCGACTCCTGCGCCGAGAGCATTTATTCCATCATCCAGTTCAAGCTGCAGCACGGCAGCGACGAATGAGCCTGCTGCTGGCCCAGGCTGCCGTCAACGACGCGAACATCCACTTTGACAAGCTGTACTCCTACCGCATCCCCGCGGAGCTGGCCGGGAGGGTCTTTCCCGGCAGCATGGTGCTGGTGCCGTTTGGCCGGGGCAGCAAGGCCCGGATGGCCGTTGTGCTGGCTGTCGGGGAGGTGGACGAGAGCGACGCCCCCAAGGGGCTGAAAACGCTCTACGACGCCGCCCCCGAGGATGCCCGCCTGACGCCGGACCTTCTGGAGCTTGTACGCTTTTTAAAAGAGCGCACCTTCTGCACCTGGTTCGAGGCCGTCAAAGCAGTCATCCCGTATGGCGCACAGTACCGGCCCGCTGTCGTGGACGGCAGGCACGTCATGCAAGGCCGCCTGACCCGTTCTACGGAGCGGCTGTACACGCTGGCGGGGGCGCTGCCGGAAAAGCCAAAGCCCGGCCCGCGCCAACTGGCCGCTGTCGCCGCCCTGCAAAACGGCCCGCTGACCGCACGGCAGCTCGACGAGGTTGGTATTTCCCGGGCAACACTGGACGGCCTTGTCAAAAAGGGCGTGCTGACCGCCGCCGAGCAGGACAAGGCCATCGACCTGTTTGCGGCCATCCCGTTTGACCCGCAGCCGCTGGAGCTGTCCCCTGAGCAGCAGCAGGTTTTTAACGATCTGCTGCCGAATCTGGAGGATGCCAGACCCCACGCGGCACTGCTGCACGGCGTAACCGGCAGCGGCAAAACCATTGTGTTTCTGCGGCTTATCCAGCGCACGCTGGAGCTGGGACGCCGCGCACTGGTCCTGGTGCCGGAGATCAGCCTGACACCGCAGATGATACGGCGGCTCAAGTCCACCTTCGGCAGCCGTCTGGCCGTGCAGCATTCGGCGCTCAACAATACCGAGCGCCTTTTGCAGTGGCGGATGATCCAGCAGGGAAACGCCGATATTGTCGTAGGTACGCGCAGTGCAGTGTTTGCACCGCTGCAAAACCTTGGCCTTATCATCATGGATGAGGAACAGGAGCACACCTACCAGAGCGAGTCCGCCCCGCGCTTTGACGCCCACGATGTTGCCAAAAAGCGCGCGGTCATGGAAAACGCCCTGCTGCTGTTTGCCTCGGCCACACCACTGACCGAGACCTACCACGCCGCCGAGAGCGGCAAGCTGCAGCTGGTGCAGCTGACCCACCGCTACGGCGGACGGCCCCTGCCCAGCGTCGATTTCATCGACATGCGTGCTGAGCTGGCCGCAGGCAACCCGCGCGAGGTCAGCGTGCGGCTGGCGCGGGAACTGCAGGAAAACCTCGACAACGGCGAGCAGAGCATTCTGTTGCTCAACCGCCGCGGCTACCGCACCATCGGCATGTGCACCACCTGCGGCCATGTGCTGAAATGTCCGAATTGCAGCGTGCCGCTCGTCTATCACAAGCCGCAGCAGGCACTGTTGTGCCACCACTGCGGCCACACGGTACACCCGCTGCCGCAGATCTGCCCCGAGTGCGGCGGCAAAATCAGCTACAGCGGCTTCGGCACCCAGCGGGTGGAGGAGGAGCTGGCCGAGCTGCTGCCCGGTGCGCGCATCCTGCGGATGGATCAGGATTCCACCTCCCGCAAGGACGCGCACGAGACGATGCTTGCACAGTTTGCGCGGCACGAATATGATATTCTGCTGGGCACCCAGATGGTCGCCAAGGGCCTTGACTTTGAAAAGGTCACGCTCGTCGGCGTTTTAGGCATTGACTCGCTGCTGTTCGGGCAGGGCTTCCGCGCATACGAGAGCGTGTTCAGCCTTATCACCCAGGTCGTGGGCCGCGGCGGGCGCGCCGCACTGCCCGGGCGGGCGCTGATCCAGACATCCGTGCCTGATCACCCCGTTTTGCAGCTGGCCGCCGCGCAGGACTACAAGGGCTTCTACCGGGAAGAAATCACCTTCCGCCGGTTCAGTCTGTACCCGCCGTTCTGCTCGTTCGTGGTCGTCGGCTTCATCGGTGACCAGGAGGGGGCCGTGTTCATCGCAGCCCAGCGGTTTGGCGCACTGCTGGGTCAGCACGCCGCACAAAAGCCCAATATCCCGCTGCGCATTTTAGGCCCCGCGCCGATGAACATTACGATGCTCAACAACAAATTTCGCTACAAGCTGACGCTGAAATGCCGCAATGATGCGGCGTTCCGCGCGCTTTTGCACGAGACACTGGACGCCTACGACGCCGAAAAGCTGCCGCAGAAGGCGTCCGTGATCCTCGATTTCAATTCTGACGGTGATTTATAACATTTGGAGGTTATTTTTATGGCACTGCGTACCATTGTGCAGGACGGCGACCCGATCTTGAAGAAAGTCTGCCGCCCCGTTACCAAGTTCGATGATCGTCTGGGCACTCTGCTTGACGATATGAAGGAGACCCTGCTGGCCGCGAACGGCCTGGGTCTGGCCGGCCCGCAGGTGGGCATGATGCGCCGCCTGTTCATCTGCCTGGATGACCGCGACCTGCCCGAGGAGGTTCCCGCGAACTACGAGTACAAGTTCATTGAGTTCATCAACCCCGAGATCCTCGAGCTGAGCGACGAGCAGGTCGAGCTGTACGAAGGCTGCCTGTCCTTCCCGGGACATAACGGCGCGATCAAGCGCTCGAAGCACGTCAAGGTCAAGGCACAGGACCGCCACGGCGAGTGGTTTGAACTGGAGGCCGATGACATGCTCGCCCGCTGCATCCAGCATGAGAACAACCATCTGGACGGCATCACCATCATGGACCTGGCCGAGCATTTCTATGAGGACGACTACCCCGAGGAAAACGAGGACTAAAATTTATGCGCATCCTGTTTATGGGAACTCCTGACATCGCCGCTGAAAGCCTGGCCGCCCTGCTGGACGCCGGGCACGAGGTCTGCGGTGTCTTTACCCGCCGCGACAAGCCCGTGGGCCGCAAGCAGATTCTGACCGCACCGCCGGTCAAGCAGCTGGCTATAGAGCACGGTCTTTCGGTCTACCAGCCCCGCACGCTGCGGGACGGCTCGTCCGATGAGCTTATCAAAGAGTTGGTGCCCGACATCATCGTCGTTGTGGCCTACGGCTGCATCATCCCGCCGCAGCTTCTGCATGTGGCGAAGTACGGCTGCATCAATCTGCATGTCTCGCTGCTGCCCAAATACCGCGGCTCCGCGCCCATCCAGTGGGCAGTGCTCAACGGTGACGAGGGCACCGGCGTGACCATCATGCAGCTGGACGAGGGGCTGGACACCGGCGACATCCTGATGGTGGAGCCGGTCACCATTGACCCCGAGGAGACGAGCGGTGAATTGTTTGACCGCGTCAGCGCCGTGGGTGCCGGAACGCTGGTCACCGCGCTGGAAAAAATTGAGGCGGGGGAGTTGACCCCGCGCAAGCAGGATAACGCTGCCGCCACCATGGCCCCGCCGCTGACGAAGGACATGGCACAGTTCGACTTTACGCAGGATGCCGCCCACATCCACAACTGGGTGCGCGGCATGAACCCCTGGCCCTGCGCCTGGTTCGTGACCTCCGGCGGCAAAAAGGTCAAGGTGATGGAGTGCCGTGCGGTCGCCTCTCAGGGGGAAGCCCCGGGCACCGTGCTGGCAACAAAGCCCCTCACCGTGGCCTGTGCTGACGGCGGCATCCAGCTGCTGCAGGTGGTGCCGGAAGGCAAAAAGCCCATGGATGGCACCTCCTTTGCGGCCGGTCTGCGCCTGAAAACGGGGGACGTCCTCTGATGGCGGCCAATCCGCGGGCGGCGGCGGTCGCCGCGCTGGTGCGGCAGGAGCAGGACGGCTTTTCCAACCTGATCCTGGACGCCGAACTCAAGCGCCAGAAGCTGGAAGGCCGCGACAAGGCCTTTGCCAGTGCCATTTTTTACACAGTGCTGGAACACCGGGGCACACTGGACTATATTCTGGAACAGTTTCTGCCCAAGGGTCTGGCAAAGCTGGATGCCCCGGTGCGCGAGATCTTGCGTGCTGCGCTGGCACAGGCCCGCTATATGCAGGTGCCGGTGTCAGCTGCCGTCAATGAGGCGGTCAAGCTGACCCGGAGCTTTAAAAAATCCAGTGCATCCGGTCTGGTCAACGCTGTGCTGCGCCGCGCCTGTACCTATGATCTGGACACAGCAGTGTTCAGGGATGACATAGAGCGCCTGATGGTGCTGGGCTCGGCCGGGCGGGATGTGGCAGAATTCCTGCACAAGAACTACCCGGACGAAGCATGGAACATCCTCACCTACAAGGCGGACGGCGGCCTGACCAGCCTGCGGGCAAACCCGCTCAAAGCGGACGCCGCTGCGCTGTGCGAAAAGCTCACTGCACTCGGTGTGCGGGAGGTGCGGCAGGGCGTAGTGCCCGGCAGTGTGTTGGCCCGATTCGAGGGCAGCCCCGCCGACCAGGAACTGTTCCGGCAGGGATATTACCATGTGGAGGGGCAGGCCAGCCAGCTGGCGGCCCTTTGTGTGGAGGCAAAACCCGGTGAGACCGTGCTGGACCTGTGCGCCGCGCCCGGCGGCAAGACCCTGCTGCTGGCCGAGGAAATGCAGAATACCGGCACGCTGTACAGCTGCGACGCGGCGGGGAACCGCGTACAGCTCATCCGCACCGCCGTGGAACGGATGGGGTTTACCAACGTGAAAACCCTGTGCAATGACGCAACGCAGACAAACCCGGCCCTGCCGCAGGCCGACCGCATTCTGGCGGATGTGCCCTGCAGCGGTCTGGGCATTCTGGCAAAAAAGCCGGACCTGCGCTATAAAAAGCTGGACATGGCCCGGCAGGCTGAATTATTGGCCACCCAGGCGGCCATTCTGGATACAGCGGCCCGGCTGCTCAAGGCCGGCGGGCGGATGGTCTACTCTACCTGCACCATCGAGCCGGAAGAAAACCAGCTGCAGATCCGCGCATTCCTGCAGCGGCATCCGGAGTTCTGCGTGGCAGAGCCTGCCGTGGCCTTCCCGGCAGGCATGACGGCAACCGAATACGGGGCGCTCTCGGTGCCCACCCGCACCGGCATGGACGGCTTTTTCCTCTGTGCGCTGCAAAAAACGCGCTGAGAGGTGCAATGCCGCCGTGTACTGGTTCGTATTGATCAATAGGAGAACACAATGGAACAAAAACGCTGTATTTCTTCGCTGACGCTGGCGGAACTTTCCGCTGAGCTCAAGGCGCTGGGGCAGCCGGGCTTCCGGGCCAAGCAGATCTTCCACTGGGTGCACCAGAAACTGGTCACCGAGTTTTCGGCCATGACCGACCAGCCCAAGACCCTGCTGGCCAAACTGGAAGAAACCTTCTACATCGCTGCCCCGCAGATCGAGCGCCGTCAGGAAGCAAAAGACGGCACCGTGAAGTATCTGCTGCGCATGGCCGACGGCAACTGCATCGAAACGGTGGTCATGCGCTACCACTACGGCAACACGGTGTGCGTGTCCACTCAGGTAGGCTGCCGCATGGGCTGCCGCTTCTGCGCATCCACCCAGGCCGGGCGTGTGCGCAACCTGGAAGCCGGTGAGATCTGCTCCGAGATCTACACCGCCCAGAAAGACATCGGGGAGCGCATTTCCCACATCGTGCTCATGGGCATCGGCGAGCCACTGGACAATTTTGACGAAGTGATGCGTTTTCTGGAAAACATCACCTCGCCGGAGGGCGTCAACATCGGCATGCGCAACATCAGCCTGTCTACCTGCGGCCTGGTGCCCAAGATCGACATGTTGGCCGAAAAGAAGCTGCAGCTCACCCTGTCGGTGTCGCTGCACGCCCCCAACAACCAGATCCGCAGCAGCATGATGCCGGTCAACGACGCCTACCCGGTAGAACAGCTGATCCAGACCGTGCGACGCTATCAGGACACCACCGGACGCCGCGTCAGCTTTGAATACTCCATGGTGCGCGGCGTCAATGACTCCGACGCCTGTGCAAAGCAGCTGGCGGACCTGATCCGCGGCATGGGTGCTCACGTCAACCTGATCCCCATCAACCCCGTGGACGGCAGCCCCTACTCCGCGACCGATGCGGCCAATGTGCGCCGTTTCCAGCAGAAGCTGGAAAGTCTGGGCGTCAACGCTACGGTCCGCCGCCGTCTGGGCAGCGAGATCAGCGCCGCCTGCGGCCAGCTGCGCCGCGATGAAATGAACGGGAAGGCATAACAGAGGGAGAAGCCTATGAAACTTGCAGGAAAAACGGACGTCGGGCTTGTCCGGCAGGACAATCAGGACGATTACCGTGCTGGGCAGCTGCCCGGGGATGCGGCTTGGGCCCTGGTGTGCGACGGCATGGGCGGCGCACGCGGCGGCAGGGAAGCGTCCCAGAGCGCATGCGATGTGATCGAGCGCTGTTTTCAGGAGCACTACAACAAATGTCTGCCCGGAGAGGAAGAGCTCTTTCTCAAACGGACACTGGTCAGCGCCAACCGCTTTGTGTTCCAGAAGTCCATCCGGGAAGAATCTCTGGCCGGTATGGGCACCACGGCGGTGTGCGCACTGGTGCGCTCCGGCAAAGCCTATCTGTGCCACGCAGGCGACTCCCGTGCCTATCTGTTCCGGGACGGCAGCCTGGCCCAGCTCACCCATGATCACTCCTATGTGCAGGAGCTGGTGGACTGCGGCACCATCACCGTGGAGGAAGCCGAGCATCACCCCCAGAAGAACATCATCACCCGGGCGCTGGGCGTGGATTACCGCCTGGACCCGGAGTTCACCAGTGTGGCTGTGCATCCGGGCGACATTCTGCTGCTGTGCTCCGACGGCCTGACCAACGCGGTACCCCGGCCTCAGCTGGAACAGCTGCTGCGTACTGGCAGCTTCTACGACCTGCCGGATCTGCTGATCCGGGCCGCCAACGAGAACGGCGGCAAGGACAACATCACGGCCTTGCTGCTGGGCGTGGAGCCGCTGGAGGTGCACCATGGATAACCTGATCGGCAAAAAGCTGGATGGGCTGTATGAAGTCAAGGAACTCATCGGCTCCGGCGGCATGGCCAACGTGTACAAGGCGGTTATGCTGGGCCGCAACGGCCCGGTGCCCGCCGGTACTGTGGTGGCGGTGAAGGTGCTCCGGCAGGAGTACACCCACGACCCGGAGCTTGTGCGCCGGTTCAAGAACGAATCCAAGGCCATTTCGCTGCTCAACCACCCCAACATCGTCAAGGTATACGACGTTTCGGTCAACGACCAGCTGCAGTATATCGTCATGGAATATGTGGACGGTATGACCCTGCGGGAATACCTCAACGAGCGGGGCGGCAAACTCACCAGCCGGGAGACCGTGCACTTTATTTCCCAGATCCTCAAGGCGCTGGAGCACGCCCACGCTAACGGTGTGGTGCACCGGGACATCAAGCCCCAGAACATCATGCTGCTGGACAACGGCCAGCTCCGCATGATGGACTTTGGCATCGCGCGCATCTCCCGGGCCGAAAACCAGCTGCTCAGCGGCAAGACCATGGGCAGTGTGCACTATATCAGCCCGGAGCAGGCCAAGGGCGATGAGACCGACTGCACCAGCGATATTTACTCGGTGGGCGTCATGATGTACGAGATGCTCTCCGGTCAGCTGCCGTTTGATGCAGAGGACGCCGTGGAGGTGGCCATCAAGCAGATCTCGGATCAGCCGAAATCCCTGCACGAGATCGCTCCGCAGGTGCCTGCCGCACTGGTGGAGATTACCGAAAAAGCCATGGCGAAGCTGCCGCAGAACCGGTATGCTTCGGCCCGTGAAATGCTGGACGCGCTGGACACCTATGTGCAGAACCCGTCCGTCATGTTCGAGTATCAATATATCACAGAGGATGCACCCGAAAAGGTGGTGAAACGTACGATGAATCAGAACAAAGCTGCCCGCCAGAACCATCCGAACGAGTCGGCTGCCCCGCGCGGCAAAAAGGCAAAGCGCAAGCGCCGGTCGGTGTTCCTGCCGGCCCTGTTCGGCATCACGATCGCTTTTGCACTGGCCTGTTTGGCCCTGTGCTGGCTGATCCTGAACGACTCGTCCAACCTGATGAACAACAAGGCCGATATCACCCTGAACGATTACATCGGCATGACCCAGGAGGAAGCCCAGGCCACCGAGCAGGTGGCTTCCGGCCAGATCAGCGTGACCTGGGAGCAGGAATATAACAGCAACTATGCGGCCGGTTATATCTACAAACAGTCGCCGGTGTCCGGCCGCACCGTGCGTGAGGGCCAGGGCGTGACCCTGACCGTCAGCCTGGGCACCCAGTATGTCACCGTGCCGGACCTGACCAACTATGTGCAGGCCGACGCCGAGCAGCAGCTCAAGAGCCTGGGCGTTTCTGTGCTGGTGACCCAGGCCGTGGATACTTCCGTGGCCTCCGGCGCCGTGATCCGCACCGACCCGGCAGCCGGCACCCAGGTAGAATCCGGATCCACGGTGGTGGTCTATGTCAGCCGCCCACAGGTGGCCACCACCACCAAGGTGCCGTCACTGTCCGGCATGAGCGTGGACGATGCCCGCACCCTGCTGGTGCAGAACCATCTGGGCCTGGGCAGCCAGACCGACCAGTACAGCGACCAGCCGGTGGGCACGGTCATCGGGCAGAACCCGGCGGCCGGTTCCACCGCCAAGCTGAACGGCCGCGTGAACATCACCGTGAGCGCAGGCCCAGAGCCCGCGCCGGTGGAGCCGGAAGCACCCAGCGACAGCGGCAGCGACTGGTGGGGCAGCCTGTGGGGCGGTGACAGCAGCTCCTCTTCCGGCTCTTCTTCCAGCACCGAGACCGGTGAATCCGCTTCCAGCAGCGAAGGCTCCGGCCTTGCCGACTGGTGGGCTTCGCTGTTGGGCTGACGGAGGCAGGCATGAACGGTTATATCGTAAAAGGCATCGGCGGTTTTTACTACGTTAAAACGCCGGATGGCATCGTGGAATGCAAGCCCCGCGGCATTTTTCGCAAGCAGAAGATCACCCCGGTGGCCGGGGATGAGGTAACGCTGGAAACCGAGAACGGTGCTTCGGTCATTGCACAGATCGCCCCGCGCAAGAACGTATTCGTGCGGCCGCCGGTGGCAAACCTGGACGTTCTGTTTCTGGTGGCCAGCACCACCCAGCCTACCCCCAGCACCTTGGTGCTGGACAAGCTGTCTGCCATTGCAGTGGACAAGGGCGTGCAGCCGGTGATCGTGTGCACCAAGAGCGATCTGGCGGAGGCAGAATTCCTGCGCAGTGCGTATGAAAAATCCACCCTGCCGTTCATCCGCATCGACTACGGCAGCGGAGCCGGGCTGGACGAGGTCAAACAGTGGATCAGCGGACGGCTGTGCGCGTTCTGCGGCAACTCCGGTGTGGGCAAGTCCACGCTGCTCAACGCATTGCTGCCGGATGCTGCCCGGGAGACCAGCGCCATCAGCCAGAAGCTGGGCCGCGGCCGCCACACCACCCGGGAAGTGACTATTTTTGAAGCCTTTGGCGGCCGCATTGCCGACACGCCGGGCTTTGCCAGCCTGGAAGCAAACCGGGCAGGCTTTATCCCTAAGGAAAATCTGGAGCACGCTTTCCCGGAGTTCGGACCCTATCTGGGGCAATGCCAGTTCACCGGCTGCTCCCACCGGACCGAGAAGGGATGCGCTGTGCGGCAGGCTCTTGCCGAGGGCAAGCTCTCCCAGACCCGGTACGACAGCTACTGCGCCATGTACGATGAGGTCAAGGACGTCAAGGACTGGCAGCGCCCCAAATTTTAAAAAGCAAGGAAGGTTTGTTTATGGCACGGTGTGTGATCCTTTCGGCCTGCCCGGTCTCTCCGGCGCTGGCCGGTCTGCTGCGGGAAGATGATTTTATCATCGCCTGCGATGCAGGCTACCGCAACTGCGCGCCCCTGCACTGCAAGCCCCATGTGATCGTGGGCGACTTCGACACGGCACCCTGCCCGCAGCAGGAGGACGACGAGATCGTAGTTCTGCCCCATGTCAAGGACGATACCGATACGGAATATGCGGCAAAGCTGGCCGTGCAGAAGGGCTTTGACGAGGTGCTTCTGCTGGGGGGCCTCGGCGGCAGGCGGCTGGAACACACCCTTGCCAACCTGTGCACCGGCCTCGGCCTGGAGAAGCGCGGCGTGCGTGCCACCCTGCAGGACGAGCGCAGCCGTATCACCTTTGTGATGCCCGGCGAGACGCGCCGCTACCCCAAAGAGGATTACTTCTATTTCTCGGCGTTCCCCATGGAAGGCCGTGCAGAGGGCGTCTGCGAGCAGGGTTCCTATTACGAACTCACCGATGCAGAGCTGACCGCAGGCTACCCGCTGGGTGTCAGCAACGAATACGCCGAAGGCTCCGACTGCATCACGGTGTCCACTCGCGAAGGGGCACTGGTCATCGTGGAAACGGTGGCGGACTGATCCTTTTCCGGCAATTCCGGAACATTCCGGCTGCAAACTGCTTATAGTGTGGTATCAGACGGAAAGGTGGGGATCGGGATGCAGGTGATCGTGCTCAAAAGCCCCAGACTGCTGCGCGGTGTGCTGCGCAGACTGTTTGGCATCCGCAGCAACACGCAGGAATAAGCGCAAGTCAAGCAAAGCTCCCGTCGGGCAGGCCCCGGCGGGAGCTTTTTGCTGCATATCTCCCGGCCCGGCCGCATACCGTGTGGTAGAAGCGGACAGGGAAAGGAGCATCTTGCATGGAACTGAAGATCTTTCGGGACACGATGCCGCAGGCGGGCACGGTGTGCACCGTCAAGGCAGAGCTCCCGCTGGAGACCGAGATCCTGGTCTCGGACTATCTGCCGCCGGTGTTCAAACTGGTCAAATGCTTTGCAAAGCCGGTCATCCTGCAAAAGCAGCTGCAGCCGGGCAGGCTGACACTGGAGGGTTATCTGCGCTGTACGGTCTATTATCAGGGCGAGGAGGGTACAGGTCTCTGCCAGACCGAACAGAAACTGCCCTTTACAAAGCAGCTGGAACTGCCGGAATTTGACTTTACGGCCTGGACGGCGGTGGTGGAGGGTCAGACCGAATACCTCAACAGCCGGGTGGTCAACCCGCGCCGCATGGAGGTGCGAGGCGCCGTGGGACTGGTGGCGACCGTGCGCACCCAGAACAAAGCGGAGGTGATCACTGCACTGGCCGATGGCGGCATTGAGCAGCAGCTGGACACCCTGCAGGGCGTGCGCAGCATTGCGGTGCTGGATAAGCTGATCTCGGCCGAAGGGGAGCTGGCTTTTCCCAGCCCGTCGGCGGCGGTGCTGGACATTGCAGGCACAGCCACTGCACAGGAGGTACGGCTGCTGTCCGGCAAAGCGGTGGTCAAGGGCGAAGTACGGGTGCAGTGTGCCTGGCGTGCCGAGCAGGAAACCGAATTGCAGAGCCTGAGCACGACTCTGCCGTTCCAGCAGGTGCTGGATGTGGACGGCCTGACCGAGGACTGCAAGTGTCTTTGCGTGGTGGAACCGGTAGGCTTCTCCCTGACGGAAGGGCAGCCGGACGCGGCGGGCACCCTGTCGGCCAGCCTGATGCTGCATCTGCGGGCCTGGCGCAGCTACCAGCTGCAATATGCGGCGGATGCCTTTTCCACCCGGTTTGAAACGGAACTTGTCCCACAGGAGCTGGCGGCCGAAGAACTGGTCTGCCTGCTGAATGCAACCACGACGGTTTCCGGTTCCGGCCCGCTGCCGGATGCCGGGGCACAGCTGCGTGCCTGTTTTGTATCGTATGGGCCTGTCAGCATCTCGCAGCAGAGTGGGCAGGGCGGCGGCTGGGCGCTGACAGCCCGCGCCACGGCCACCGCCTTTGCGGAGAACAGCCTGGGAGAGCTGGACAGCTACGAAAAAACGCTGGAGCTTTCCGTGCCCATCCCGGCCGAGGTGCCCGCCGGGATGCAGCTGCAGCCGGAATGCTGGCTGAGTACCGACAGCGTACAGTGTACCTGCACCGGCGGAACCCTTACCGTAACCATCACCGCCCGGGCTGAGGGTGCCATCCTGGGACGCAGTACCCGCCAGGGCATTGGCAGCATTTCGCTGGGCGAAGCCATGACCCCTGCCGACCCGGAGATCACCTTGCGCATTTACTATGCACAGGAAGGGGAGGCGCTGTTTGATGTCGCGCGGCGATTCCATGTGCCGCCGGCCCAGATGCTGACGGCCAACGGACTGGACCCCGACACCCGGGTGCTGACGCAGGCACAGCATTTTCTGGTGCCGGGCCTCTGACCCCCAAAGCACAGACATTGCTCTTTCCGGAGTGGTGCCTGTGCTTTTTGTATGCCCGAACAAGCGATTCGGCCAAACGAAATCTTATGTCTGCCATAAAAATTTTTGAGCGTTTTTATCACAAAAAATGTTACAAGGCCCTTTTCTCCGGCCCGGCGGTGGAGTATAATAGACAATGTTTGGAACAGGAAAGGAGCAATTTCAACATGGAAACAAGCAATTCGCTTCTGGATGCGGACATCATCCGGGAGCAGAAGCCTGTGTGGGCCTTCAGCCGAAAGGTGTTTTGTGAGGGCATCCGGGATGGCGTGCCCATCGCACTGGGCTATTTTGCCGTCTCTTTCTCGCTGGGCATTGCAGCCCGCAAGGCGGGTTTTACCCCGTTTCAGGGGTTTCTGGCCAGTCTGCTGAACAACGCATCGGCCGGTGAATACGCTGCCTTTGCGCTTATTATGAGCGGTGCCAGCTATTTTCAGGTGGCCGTGATCACCCTCATCGCCAATGCACGCTATCTGCTCATGAGCTGCGCGCTGGCTCAGCGGTTTGCGCCGGGTACACCCTTCTGGCATCGGCTGGTCATCGGTTACGACGTAACGGACGAGCTGTTCGGCATCACCATTGCACGGCCCGGTAGCCTGAACCCCTGCTATACTTACGGTGCCATCCTGCTGGCAGCCCCGGCGTGGGCATCCGGCACGGCATTGGGCATCGTTGCCGGCAACCTGTTGCCGCTGCGTGCGGTCAGCGCCCTGAGCGTTGCGCTGTACGGCATGTTCCTTGCCATCATCATCCCGCCTGCCCGCAAGGATAAGGTGGTGGCTGTGCTGGTGGCCATCAGCTTTGCATTGAGTTTTGCCTGCAACTATCTGCCGGGCATCTCGGCACTTTCGGACGGCACCCGGACCATCCTGCTTACCGTACTTATTTCCAGTGCGGCTGCGGTGCTGTTCCCGGTCAAGGATCAGGAGGCGGAACATGACGCATAACAACTACATTTACATTGCGGTCATGGCACTGGTGTCGTATGCGATCCGCATCCTGCCGCTTACTCTGATCCGCAAACCCATCAAAAACCGGTTCGTTCAGTCGTTCCTGTACTATGTGCCCTATGTCACGCTGGCCGTCATGACCTTCCCGGCCATCGTACAGGCCACCCAGAGCCCGGTGGCCGGTGCTGTGGCGCTGGTGATCGGCATTGCAGCGGCCTGGTGCGGTGCAAGCCTGTTCCAGGTGGCTGTGGCCTGCTGCGCTGTGGTCTTTGTGCTGGAATTCTTCCTCTGAAAAAATGCAGCTGCGTTCTGAATCTTTCGCGTTGGGGCGCAGTTGCTTTTCTTACTGCACAAAATATGCTATACTGACAGCAAACCAGGGAGGGAGATAGTACCGATGAAACGCGTTCTCATCACAGGCGGCAGCGGCTTTCTGGGCGCACGCATCCTGCAGCAGGGGCTGGGGGATGCGGAGCTTTGCAGCCTGCCCCGCGGCTTTCTGGCAGCAGCCGGGGAGGCAGAAGTGACCGAGACCATTCAGAAATTACAGCCTACGGCCATTGTGCACGCGGCGGCTCTGTCGGACACCGGCTATTGCGCACAGCACCCGGAGGAAGCCCATCGTGCCAACGTGGAGCTGCCGGTCTGGGTGGCAAAAGCTGCCTGCGCATCCGGCGCAAAGCTGCTGGCGTTCAGTTCAGATCAGGTCTATGCCGGAATCACGCAGCCCGGGCCGCTGCCGGAGACATTGCCCCTGCAGCCGACCAATGTATATGGCCGCTGCAAACTGGAAATGGAACAGCGCGTGCTGGAACTCTGCCCGGACGCTGTGCTGCTGCGGGCCAGCTGGATGTATGACCTGCCGGGCTACGGGCTGCCCATCCGGGGCAACCTGCCGCTGAACCTTTTGCGCGCCGCCCTGCATGGGACGTCGGTGACCTTTTCGGCCAACGATTGCCGGGGCGTGACCTATGTCCGACAGGTGATCGCAAACCTTGCTCTGGCACTGAGCCTGCCCGGCGGCGTGTACAACTTTGGCAGCTCCAATACGGAAAATATGGTGCACACGGCACAGCAGTTCGCGCAGGAGCTGGACATTGCGGTGCAGATTGAAGCCGCCGACTGGCCGCGCAATCTGGTCATGGACGGCAAAAAGTTGGAAAAGGCCGGCATCCGCTTTGATACCACACAGCAGGGCATCCGGCACTGCCTGCGGGATTACGGCTTAGCCAGTCGGTAAAAGGAGAAAAACGATGAGCGAAGAGATCCGGCCGGGGCGTTACCGGCATTTCAAAGGCAAAGAATATGAGGTGCTGGGTGTGGCCCGCCACAGCGAGACCGAGGAGGAATATGTGGTCTACCGGCAGCTGTACGGGGAGCACAGTCTGTGGGTGCGGCCCGCCTCCATGTGGAACGAGATGGTTACCCGCGACGGCAAGACCCAGCGACGGTTCACCTATGTGGGCGAGGAAGCCTGATGTGCGGACAAAGAAATTGTAAAATCTCTGTATCGCACAAAAACTGAAAAAACTCTAGAAAAAAGCAGGGGATTCTGCGCGAAACCAGTCCATTCCGGGTGGAAGCGTGCGCGGAAAACCGCTGCTTTTTTGCTGTCTCTGACCCGGAAACGACCATCGGGCAATGTTGCAGCCGTTCACGGAAAAGTCATACTTTATTTACATTAAATGGCAACTTTGTTATAATGAATCCGCTTTTTGCAAAGCATCCGAAACCCAAAACGTCAAGATTCTGAGGAGAGTGGAACATTTGAAGGAAGTCAAACTTGAAGAGGCTGCTTACCAGTTTGATGGCAAGATGTCTCTGCGCCAGGCCATCCCCCTAGGCCTGCAGCATGTCTGCGCCATGTTCGTGGGCAACCTGACCCCGCTGCTGATCATCACCAGTGCCTGCGGCATTGCCGGTGGTGAATTTGCAGACCTGCAGGTCACCCTGCTGCAGAGCGCCATGTTCGTGGCCGGTGTGGTCACGCTGGTGCAGCTGTTCACGGTCGGCCCCGTGGGCGGCGGCGTGCCCATCATCATGGGTACCAGCTCCGGTTTTATCGGCGTGTTCAACAGCGTTGTCGGCAGCATGGGAGGCGGTGTGCTGGCCTATGGTGCCATCATGGGCGCTTCCATCATCGGCGGCATCTTTGAAAGTGTGCTGGGCTTCTTCCTCAAGCCTCTGCGCAAGTTTTTCCCGCCGGTCGTCACCGGTACGGTTGTGCTTTCCATCGGTCTTTCGCTGATTTCGGTGGGCATCAATTCCTTTGGCGGCGGCAACAGCGCCAAGGACTTCGGCTCGGTGGAAAACCTGCTGCTGGCCCTGTTCGTGCTGGTGGTCATCCTGATCTTCAAGCACTGGACCACCGGCTTCCTCAGCTCTTCCGCCATCCTCATCGGCATTCTGGCCGGTTATGTGGCAGCCTTTGTCATGGGCTTTGTGCTGCCCACCACCGGTGTCACCGCCGACGGCGTGGAGTACACCAAGGCCTGGGTGCTCAACTGGGACAAGGTGGCACAGGCTTCCTGGTTTGCCATCCCCAAGCTGGTCCCGGTCAAGATTGTGTTTGATATGCGTGCCATCCTGCCGGTGCTGATCATGTTCATTGTCACCGCCGTGGAAACGGTGGGCGACATCTCCGGCGTGATGGAGGGCGGCATGAACCGCGAACCCACCGACAAGGAGCTGTCCGGCGGTGTCATCTGCGACGGCCTCGGCTCCACCTTTGCGGCACTGTTCGGCGTGCTGCCCAATACCTCTTTCAGCCAGAATGTGGGTCTGGTGGCCATGACCAAGGTGGTCAACCGGATGGCTCTGGCTTCCGGTGCCGTTTTTCTGATCCTGTGCGGCCTGATCCCCAAGCTGGGTGCTCTGATCTCCATCATGCCGCAGGCCGTTCTGGGCGGCGCAGCCGTGATGATGTTCTCTTCCATCGTGGTCAGCGGCATCCAGCTGATCACCAAGGAAAAGATGACCCCGCGCCAGCTGACCATCGTGTCGGTGGCGCTGGGCGTGGGCTACGGCATGGGTGCCAACAGCGGCATTCTGGCCAATACGCCCCATGCATTCCAGCTGATCTGCGGTGAGTCCGGTATTGTTCCGGCTGCCTTCGTAGCCATCCTGCTGAACGTCCTGCTGCCCAAGAACGATCAGGCAGAGTAAATCTTATCCCTTTTCCCGGACAAGCGCTTCCAGCTGCGCCAGTGCGGCGGGCGTATCGGTGTCGGCCAGCTCTTCCGGCTGTGCGATACAGGCGGTATGCACCAGCGTCGGGTACTTGTGCAGCAGGACGCTGCCGCCCTTGCCCTCCGGCAGGGTGAGCAGCTCCGGGAAAAAGCCGTTGCTGAACAGAACGGGGCTTCCTACAAGGGGGTCCGGGCCGTTTCCGGCCGGGGCACCCAGACGGAAGATCACCCGTTCTGTTTCTTTTTGCGTCTGTGCAAAGGCCGTCAGCAGCTGGTCCACCGTAGCCCGGCGCAGCAGGGGCTGGTCACCGGGCAGAAACATGCACCCGGTCAGTTCCGGATGCTGTGCCAGCAGCGCCGAAAGCCCCAGCCGCACGGTATCGTTCCGGCCGGGCAGTGCATGCAGGAGCACCGGCACCCCCTGTGCTTTGCACAGCGCCTGCACCTGCGCCGAGCGGGTCACCACGATACGTGCCGACAGCTGCGGCGTGTCGGTGGCTGCAAAGGCCCGGTACAGCAGGGGCTGACCGTCAAACGGTGCCAGAAGCTTGTTGGAGCCAAAGCGGGTACTCAGACCAGAGGCCATGAGCACACACCCCGTAGAAGCATGCATTTGCATAAAAAAGACCTGCGCTTTCCGATGGGATTTTTTCCATTATAGCGCAATCGCCGATTGAAACGCAATCTGTGTCTGTGTTAAAATAGAAACAGCAAGGATAAAAAAGAAAGGGACCTGCATATGATGACGATCCGAGAATACAAACGGGCCGAAAGTCTGGAAGAAGCCTGGCAGCTCAACCAGAAAAAGGCCAACCGCATCCTGGGCGGCATGATCTGGCTCAAGATGGAGACTATCAATGTCGGCACAGCCATCGACCTGTCCGGCCTGGGGCTGGACACGATCGAGGAAACGGATGCGGGCTTTTCCATTGGGGCGATGGTCACCCTGCGCCAGCTGGAGACCCACCCCGGACTGGAAGCCTTTACCCACGGAGCCGTCCGGGAAGCGCTGCGCCACATCGTGGGCGTGCAGCTGCGCAACCTGGCCACCGTCGGCGGCAGCATCTACAGCCGGTTTGGCTTTTCGGATGTGCTGACCCTGTTCCTGGCCATGGACTGCTCGGTGGAGCTGTATAAGGGCGGCATCGTGCCGCTGCGGGAGTATGCCGAGCGTCCCTACGACCGGGACATCGTGGTGCGTCTGCTGGTCCGGAAAGAAGCGGCCGATTACTGCTACCAGTCGGTGCGCAACAGCCAGACCGACATTCCGGTGCTCACCTGTGCCGCTGCCCGGCTGCAGGATGGCAGCTACCGGTTTGCGGTGGGTGCCCGCCCGCTCAAGGCTGTGCTGTATGAAGAACCGGCAGCTCCGGCGCAGCAGCTGGCCGAAACCATCCAACAACAGGTGGTCACCGGTTCCAACATGCGCGGCAGCGCCGAATACCGCCGCCACCTGACTGGTGTGCTGGTGCGGCGTGCAGCCGAAGAACTGGAAAACCGCGCCGTACAGGAGGGAAACTAAATGCAGATCAATCTGATGCTGAACGGAGTGCGCATCTCAGAGGATGTGGCCCCGGATATGCTGCTCATCGACTTTGTGCGCAAACATGGCTGCGCGAGTGTCAAGCGCGGCTGCGAAACTTCCAACTGCGGCTTGTGCACGGTCTTTCTGGATGACAAGCCGGTGCTGTCCTGTTCTGTGCTGGCCGCCCGCGCCGACGGTCACAAGGTGACCACGCTGGAGGGCCTGCAGGAAGAAGCTGCCGAATTCGGTGCCTTTATCGCCGATCAGGGCGCAGAGCAGTGCGGCTTCTGCAACCCGGGCTTTATCATGAATGCTCTGGCGCTGTTCCGGGAAAATCCATACCCGTCTGCCGAAGAAATCAAAGAATATCTTTCCGGCAATCTCTGCCGCTGCTCCGGCTATGAAGGCCAGCTGCGCGGCATCCTGAATTTTCTGGACTGGAAGAAACAGAAGGAGGCGGCTGCTGAATGAACACGGTCAATAAACCGTTCCGCAAAAAGGACGCCATGCAGCTGGTCACCGGCCAGCCGGTCTATATGGATGATGTGATCCCGCAGGACTGCCTGATCGTCAAGCTGCTGCGCTCGCCTCATGCAAACGCCATGGTCCGGACGATCAACACGACCGTGGCCAAGAAGGTGCCCGGCATTGAAGCCATCTTCACCTGGGAGGATGTGCCGCAGGATGCGCCCCGCTACACCCAGGCAGGCCAGACCTTCCCGGAGGCAAGCCCCCGTGACCGTCTGCTCATCGACCGCCATGTCCGCTTTGTGGGCGATGTGGTGGCCATTGTGGCCGGTAAGGACGAAAAGTGCGTGGATAAGGCTCTCAAGCTCATCAAGGTGGAATATGAGGTTTTGGAAGCAGTGCTGGACTATCACACTGCCAAGGACAACCCCATTCTGGTGCATCCGGAGGACAACTGGGCCAGTCTGTGCCCGGTGGGAGCCGACAACAAACGCAACCTTTGCGCCCATGATGAATGCGGAGCCGGTGACATCGACGCAGTGCTTGCGGCCAGCGATGTAGTCATTGACCACATTTACCACACCAAGGCCTGCCAGCAGGCCATGATGGAGACCTTCCGCACCTACTGCTCCATTGATACCTATGGGCGGCTGAATGTGCTCAGCTCCACGCAGATCGTGTTCCATGCACGGCGCAATATTGCGAACGCACTGCATATTCCCAAATCCATGGTGCGCGTGGCAAAGCCCCGCATCGGCGGCGGATTTGGTGCCAAGCAGACGGCGGTCAGTGAGGTGTATCCGGCTTTTGTGACTTGGAAGACCAAAAAGCCCTCCAAGATCATTTTCAGCCGTGTGGAAAGCCAGATCGCATCCTCGCCGCGTCACGAAATGGAGATCCATGTGCGGCTGGGTGCCACGAAGGACGGCGTTGTGAAGGGCATTGATCTGTACACCCTTTCCAATACCGGTGCTTACGGTGAGCATGGCCCTACGACTGTGGGCCTTTCTGGTCACAAGTCCATCCCGCTGTACGGCAAGGCAGAAGCCTTCCGCTTTATCAGTGATGTGGTGTATACGAACCACATGTCTGCCGGTGCTTACCGCGGTTACGGCGCAACGCAGGGACTGTTTGCCGTAGAATCTGCTGTCAATGAACTGGCTCATAAGCTGAATATGGACCCCTTTGAGCTGCGGCTGAAAAACACCGTACAGGAGGGCGATGTGATGCCCGCCTACTATGGGGCTGTCAACACCAGCTGCGCGCTGGACCGCTGCCTTGTCAAGGTGCGGGATATGATCGACTGGGAGCACAAATACCCTGCCCGTGATATGGGCAACAGCAAGGTGCGCGCTGTCGGTATGGGCATGGCGATGCAGGGCTCCGGCATTTCCGGCATGGATGTGGGCAGTGCCACCCTGAAACTGAATGACGACGGCTTCTACACCCTGATGATCGGTGCGGCCGACATGGGCACCGGCTGTGACACTACACTGGCGCAGATCGCCGCCGAAGTGCTGGACTGCCCGCTGGACAATATCACGGTCTTCGGAGCTGATACGGATACCTCGCCCTATGACTCCGGCTCCTATGCGTCCAGTACCACTTACGTTACCGGCAAGGCCACCGAAAAGTGTGCCATGAAGCTGCGCGGCCAGATCTGCAAGCTGGGCGCAGAGCTGCTGGAATGCACCGAGGACGAGGTGGAATTTGATGGAAAAGATGTTTTCAAGAGCAAAGATCCCACACAGAAAAAGTCTCTGAGCGAGATCGCGTATGCTTCTCAGTTCGGCCATATGGTTCCGCTGGAAGCCACCGAAACGCATACTTCGCCTTTGTCGCCGCCGCCGTTCATGGTTGGTGCTGCTGAGGTGGAAGTGGATACTGAGACCGGCGAGGTAAAGCTGCTGGAATTTGATGCCTGTGTGGACTGCGGCACGCCCATCAACCCGAACCTGACCCGTGTACAGACCGAGGGCGGTCTGCTGCAGGGCATCGGCATGACTCTGACCGAAAACATCACCTACGATAAAAATGGCTACCCGGAAGAGAACTCTCTGTTCCAGTACAAAATTCCGGCCCGCACCGATGTGGGCAAGATCAAGGTTGAATTCGAGAGCAGCTATGAACCCAACGGACCCTTTGGCGCAAAGTCCATCGGCGAGGTCGTCATCAATACGCCGCTGCCGGCCATTTCCGATGCGATCTATAATGCCATTGGTACCCGGTTCTATGAGCTGCCCATCACACCGGAAAAAATCGCCATGGCAGTTGCAGAAAAGCAGAAATGATCGACGAAAAAATTTTTCCGTTTCTTGCGGAGAAGGGACATGTTATTTCTCTGGTGGGCGGCGGCGGAAAGACCACACTGATGTACAATCTGGCTGCGCACTGCGCCCACAAGGGCTGGCGGGTATTGGCCGCTACCACCACCCATATTATGCAGCCGCCCGGCGGGGTCCGGGCACAGACGGATGCAGAGCTTTTCCGCCTGTGGAAGTGCGGCAGTTATGCCGTGGCCGGAACTGCTGCACACGGCGGCAAATTGACGGCCCCGCCGCAGGCACAGCTGGAGCGCTGGATGACCCTTGCAGATATCGTGCTCATTGAAGCGGACGGCGCAAAACGGATGCCCTGCAAGGCACCCGCTGCGCACGAGCCGGTGCTTTTACCGCAGTGCGATACGGTTCTGGCCGTAGCAGGGCTTTCTGCGTTGAGGCATCCGCTCCGGGAGGTCTGTTTCCGGGCAGAGCTTGCCGCAGAGCTGCTTTGTGTTCCGCAGGATGCGCAGTTGACACCGGAACTTCTGGCAAATCTGCTTGCAAGTGAAGCCGGTGGAAGGAAGGCTGTAGGGGATCGCAGCTTTTATGTTGTACTCAATCAGGTCGATACAAAAGAGCAGGCTGCCCTGGCCCGGCAGGTGGCTGATATTCTGAAAAAAATTTATCGGATTTCCTGCGCTATGTCTCATTTCGAGAAAGGAGAACGTGCATGAGCAAAGAGGGCAAGATCGTGTTCTGCACCGGCGGCGGATGCACTGCAAAGCTGGGAGCGGGTGTGCTGAGCCGCATTCTGGAAAAGCTGCCGCGCGGTGCAAGAGACCCGAGCCTTCTGGTCGGGTACGACAGCCGGGATGATGCGGCTGTGTACCGCATAACAGATGATATCGCGCTGGTACAGACAGTGGATTTTTTCCCGCCGATGGTGGATGACCCCTATACCTTCGGCCAGATCGCAGCGGCCAACGCCCTGAGTGATGTCTATGCCATGGGTGGCGAGGTTAAGACTGCACTGAACCTTGTCTGCTTCCCGGAGAGCATGGATCTGAACATTCTGGGCGAAATTCTGCGCGGCGGAGCCAAGAAGGTGGCCGAAGCGGGCGGAAGCCTTGCGGGCGGGCATTCCATTGCCGATACAGGTGTGAAATACGGACTTTCGGTGACTGGCCTTGTGGACCCGAAAAAAATGTATACGAATGATTCCGGCAGGCCCGGCGACAAGCTGATTTTAACAAAAGCTCTGGGCGTGGGCCTGATCTGCACGGCAAACCGTGTGGGCGAAGCGGCACCGAAAGATATGGCCGGTGCCATTGCGTCCATGACAACGCTGAACAAAAACGCTGCCGAGATCAGCCGAAAGTATACGGTCCACGCGGCAACCGATGTGACCGGTTTCAGTTTTCTGGGCCATCTGCACGAGATGATGGGCGGAAAGCTTTCCTGTATCATTGATGCACGGATGGTGCCGGTTCTACCGGGAGCCGAAAAAGCGGCAGATGATTTTTTGTATACCGCTGCCGGACAGCGCAACCGCAACCATACCGGCCCATATGTCACTTTTGAAAATGTGCCGTTTGCAATGGAAGAGGTGCTGTTTGACCCACAGACTTCCGGCGGACTATTGCTGGCTGTGTTGCCAGAAGAAGCAAATGCGCTGGAAGCGGAGCTGCAGGCCGCTGGCCTGCCCGCAAAGATCGTGGGTGAGATCATACCCAAAACCGAACAGGAAATCACTGTAAAATACTGATGGAGACCTACAATTATGATGCTGAAAGTTGATGCCCGTGGTGACACATGCCCGCTGCCCGTTGTAAAAGCCAAAAAGGCGATTTCTGAACTGAAGGGTGCCGGTGAGGTGGAAGTGCTGGTGGATAATGAGATCGCCGTGCAGAACCTTACCAAAATGGCCCAGCAGAAAGGTTATCAGTACAGCGCCGAAAAGCTGGCCGAGCGAGAATACCGCGTGCTGTTCACGGTCGGCGAAGCGTCCGAAACACCCACTGAAGAAGCACCGGCCTGTGCACTGGACACCCGCACGGACACGGTGGTTGCCATCAGCTCTGATAAAATGGGCATTGGCGCAGATGACCTTGGCAAGTCCCTGCTCAAGGCCTTTGTGTTCGCACTTACCCAGCAGGATCAGCTGCCCAAAACAGTGCTGTTCTATAACGGCGGCGCGTCCCTGACCTGTGAGGGTTCGCCCATGCTGGATGACCTGAAGGCACTGGAAGCACAGGGCGTGGAGATCATGACCTGCGGCACCTGCCTGAATTTCTATGGCCTGACCGAAAAGCTTGCTGTTGGCAGTGTGACCAACATGTACACCATCGTGGAAAAGCTGACGCAGGCAGGCAACGTGGTGAAACCGTGATCTATCTGGATAACGCTGCCACGACCCTGCGCAAGCCGCCGCAGGTAGAGCAGGCTGTGCTGGACGCAATGCGCACGGCAGGCAATCCGGGACGGGGTGCCCATGAGCCCACGCTGCACGCAAGCCGTCTTGTTTATGCTGCGCGGTGCGCAATGGCAAAGCTCCTCCACGCACCAGACCCGTCCTGTATTGCTTTTGCGGCAAATGCAACGGAGGCCTTGAACATTGCATTGGGTGGGCTTTTTGCACCGTGTGATCATATCATCACAACGGTATGTGAGCATAACTCTGTTCTGCGGCCGCTCTACCGGCTGCGGGAACAGGGCGTGCAGTTCAGTTTTGCGGGCGTGGATGAGCGCGGACGGCTGCAATATGATGACTGGGATAAGCTGGTTCAGCCCAATACAAAAGCGCTGGTCGTAACAGGTGCTTCCAATGTGACCGGCAACGGAACGGATCTTGCAAAAGCAGCGGGTTTTGCGCACCGGCACGGCCTGCTGCTGATCGTGGATGCGGCCCAGACGGCGGGTTCACAGCCCATTGACGTACAGGCACTGGGCATTGATGTGCTATGCTTCACCGGGCATAAGGCGCTGCTTGGCCCGCAGGGAACAGGCGGCTTGTATGTGCGCCCGGGGCTTTCCATCCAGCCATTGGTAGTGGGAGGCAGCGGCGTACACAGCTTTGATGAACAGCATCCTGCACAGATGCCCACCGCTTTGGAAGCAGGGACGCTCAATGTTCCAGGTCTGGCGGGCCTGTGTGCCGGTGTGGAATGGATTCTGGCTCAGGGCGTGGAAACGCTGTGTGCAAAAGAAACTGCACTGGCGGCGCTCTTTTATAAAAACATTCGAGATCTGCCGAACGTGAAGATCTACGGCGACCCGGAAATGGCGCTGCACGCTCCCATTATCTCGCTCAACATTGGAGACGAAGATTCAGCCCGCATTGCAGATATTCTGTGGGAGGACTACAGCATCTGTGTGCGTGCCGGCGCGCACTGTGCACCGCTGATGCATAAAGCGCTGGGCACGGTGGAGCAGGGCGTGGTACGGTTCAGCTTTTCGCATTTCAATACGGAAGCCGAAGTGCTGCAGACCGCAGCCGCTGTTCAGGAGCTTGCACAGGAGATCTGATATGCGCATCAAAAAAACTTATATTGTTCTTTCATTCCGCACAACGCTGGATGCCATGGAATGGGAAAAGCAGTGCCTTGCGGAGAAGGTTCCGGGCAGGCTCATCCCACTGCCGCGCGAGATCTCCGCAGGCTGCGGCCTTGCCTGGCGGATGCTGCCGGAAGAATTTGAGCAGTGGCAGAACCGGCTGGACCCGGCACGTTACGATCAGGCCGCAGCAGTAGAACAGTAATAAAGATAAAACAGGAGAATGACGCATGGGTAAAATGCCGCTTTATACAATGCTGCAAAAAGCCCGTTCTGCGGGCGGCTGGACGATGGTGGCCCAGTTAGAGGGCGATGCCGCGGGGAGCCAGCTGCTTTTGCTGGAGGGCAGGCCTGTGTGGCAGAGGGGAGACAGCACCGTACTGCTGCAGCACCTGACAGAACTGCAGGGCTGCACAGCAGCTGGTATCCACTCTGTTGCAGGCACAGACATCTTTGCGGAGCGCTTTGGCGCGGTGCCGCAGCTGGTAGTCTGCGGCGGTGGACATGTGGCTGCAGCCGTTGTGCAGCTTGCAAAGCTGCTGGGCCTGACGGTCCTTGCAATGGATGACCGCGAGGAATATGCACAGCAGCTGCGGCTGGCCGGAGCCGATAAAGTGCTCTGCCTGCCGTTTGATAAAGCGCTTGCGCAGGTACCTGACGGCGCAGAGACTTATTTTGTGGTCGTCACCCGGGCACATGCATTTGATGTGGACTGCCTGAAGGTGATATTAAAAAAGCCTGCAGCCTATGTTGGCATGATGGGCAGCCGCGGGCGTGCCGCACTGGTGCGCCGTCAACTTCTGGAAGCCGGTATCGATGCCGAAAGAGTGGAGGCGTTGTACGCCCCCATCGGGCTTTCCATCGGCTCACAGACGGCAGAGGAGATCGCACTTTCCATTCTGGCACAGATCGTATCGATCAAGAATGCGCGTCCGCAGACGGAGGGCTTTTCATCTGCCCTTCTGGAAGCCATGGCTCAGACAGATGCCGCCGGGCAGCAGGCGGTGCTTGCCGTGATTGCGGCGCGGCACGGCTCTACGCCGCGGGAAATCGGCGCAAAAATGCTGGTTCGCACGGACGGCTCTATTGTGGGCAGCGTGGGCGGCGGTATTATGGAGCACCGCACCATTCTGGCTGCACAGGAAATGCTGACGGGAGCTGCTCCGGCGTATCAACGGCTGCATTTTTCGGCAGACGGCAAAAATGATGATGCAGCAATTGCTGCCTGCGGTGGGTCTATGGAGATCGTATTGACTCGACTCCAGCCCGGAGAGGAGATCAAATGAAGAAGGATGCGCGGCGGCGGCGACCTTGCTACCGGCACCATTCACCGGCTGTGGAGCGCAGGCCTGCGTGTGCTGGTGCTGGAAGCGGAGCATCCGGCGGCGATCCGGCGGCAGGTTTCTCTGTGCGAAGCCGTTTATGAAGGTGAGACCGCCGTTGAAGGTCTGCGTGCGGTACGGATCGAAACTCTGGCGCAGGCAGAAGAAATCTGGAAACAGAATGCCGTTCCTGTTCTGGTAGACCCGCAAGGAAAAAGCATTGCGCCCGCAAAGCCGGATGTCCTTGTGGATGCGATCCTTGCCAAAAAGAATCTTGGCACAACGCGGGATATGGCACCCCTGACCATTGCACTCGGCCCCGGTTTCACGGCTGGGCAGGATGTGGATGTGGTGGTGGAGACCAAACGCGGCCATCGGCTGGGACGCATCATTCGGGAAGGCAGTGCCATCCCCGATACCGGCATTCCCGGAATCATTGGAGGCTACGGCAAAGAGCGCGTGATCCATGCCGGCACGGCCGGTATATTTATGGATCTCCGCAAAATTGGAGATATCGTGGAAGCGGGTGAGACCATTGCGCAGATCCGCACGGCAGATGGTGCCATGATCTCTGTGACCACGCAGATCACGGGCATTCTGCGCGGACTTCTGCGCAGCAGTTATCCGGTAACGCCCGGTTTTAAGGTGGCCGATATAGACCCCCGCAAAGAGGAACTTTCCAACTGTTTTCTCATTTCGGATAAGGCCCGCTGCATCGCGGGCAGTGTGCTGGAACTTGTCTGCGCTCAACTGTGGAAATAAACCTGTAAAAAGCAAAAACCTCCGCTTCCCGGCGGCAGTACCGACAGGGAAGCGGAGGCTTCTATTTTTCATTTCAGTTGCGGTAGCAGCGGTCCTGACCTACCAGCCAGTCCTCACACAGGCGCTGGGCTTCCTCCAAACTGCGGCTCTCGCAGTCGAAGAATGCACCGTGCATCGAGCGATAGGAGTAGTGAACTCTCGGAATACCGTTGCCATCCTTGAAGCGTTCGCAGCGTTCTTCACCGGGCATTAGAAAAAGTTGTTCCATGGTTCCTTCTCCTTTGATTTCAGCATTCCGGAGCGGCCGGCCGGGTGCAAGCCGCACAACGCTTGCTATTGTAGCACGCAGGGGAGAAGTTTGCTATTGCCTTTTTGGCCAAAGATATGTTTTGTTTTTCTCTGTGGTTGTGGCACAAAAGGTCTTGACAAGATCATTCGTACAGGATGCATTCCTGTTCCTGCATTTTCTTTTTTGCCGCTGACGCTTTGCATGGGCAGCTGCCTTGGCGTATGAAAAAACCGATGGAACAGATAAAAATATTTTGTACACTTTTCACAGTTTTCTTCTCGAGATTTTGGTGGTACAATAGAAGCATTAAAATATATCCTTTCAGGAGGAGCACATGGCAGAAAAGAATATTGAACTGGATAGTGTAGAGGTCGCCGCAGCTGTTTTTGGCAACTGCGACCGGAACATCCGTCTGCTGGAGAACGAATTTTCTGTTACGGCGGTCTGCCGGGGCACGCAGCTGCGGCTTTCAGGCGAACCGGCCAATGTTGCCGCGGCCAGCCGCGCTGTGGAGGGAATGCTGCTTCTGATCGAGAATCATACACCGCTGGAAGATCAGACCGTGCGCTACTGCATCAGTCTGGCGCACGATGGAGCAGAAAAGCGGGTCAAAGAACTGACCGAAGATTTTGTTACCGTAACGGTCAAGGGACGGCCGATCCGGCCCAAAACAC
>ERZ1108170.541-NODE-541-length-29864-cov-7.885370_pt1 | contig 29864 bp, 25 predicted proteins | sample MGYA00403705_ERZ1108170 | MGnify/ENA primary metagenome ERZ1108170 (study PRJEB35170, sample SAMEA104062422) | human gut metagenome | biome: human gut; feature: human-associated habitat; material: faeces | place: Denmark | collected 2012-06-15 ...
CGGGTGCTCCATGGGAATGACACCCTCGACCTTGCAAAAAGGAGCCAGAAGCTCCTTTAATTGCTTTTCCTTATTCTTCAACTGTTCCACATAGGGTTTGTTGATCCAGCTGCACCCGCCGCATTTATCAGCCACCGGGCAGAGACCACTCTTCTTTTTAACAGCCGTCTTTTCCCGGCCCTGTCCTACGGGCACCCGGTTTTCCTTGCCTGCCGTCACTTTAGTTTTTCCCGCCGCATTGGCTTTTCCCGTTGCTTTGGTCTTTTCCGTCCCTTTCGCAGGTCCGGATGTTCTTCTGTCATTTCTGTTATCGTTCTTCATCATTCCGCCTGACTTCATTTAGCCATCCAGTCTTCTCATTTCTGTGTAAGCCAAAAGCAGCGGTCCCACACCCTTGGCATCGTCTTCCACGATGGGCTCGGACATATAATACTCGAAGCTGCCGTCACGCCGACGGTTATCCTCAGGTCCCAGTCCTGCCACGAGGCAGATACCGCCGAGGCTTAAATGTCCATCCTTCTCCTTCAGATAACGGTCACAGATTCCCTGAAATGCCTTTAATCCATAGGCTCTGTAGGACTCCGGTAAAAATCCGAGTCTCACGCCCTTCAGCAGGGAGTAAGCCATGATCGCACTTCCGCTGGTCTCTAAATAATTCGGCTCCTGACCCCCCAGTGCTGGAAGCTGGTACCACATACCGCTCTCGTCCTGGAATTTTAACATGGAATCGATCAGATCCACGAATACCTTCTTCAGATTGTCATACTCTGCCTTGTACTCTTCCCCCGGCTCACATTTGCTCAGAGTGTCCAACAATGCCATGGAATACCAGCCCAGTGCTCTCAGCCAGAAATTCTGGGACAGACCGGTCTCCTTGTTACACCAGAATGCCTTTTTGGAAGCATCATAACCGTGATAGTACAATCCGGTCTTGGGATCTCTCATATATTTTACAACATTGGCAAACTGATGAAAAATGTCATCATAGTGCTTCTTGTCATCGAATTTGGTCTCATACTCCATGTAGAAAGGCTGTCCCATGTACATGCCGTCCAGCCATACCTGGTTGGGATAGATCTTCTTGTGCCAGAAGTTGCCCTCCTTCGTGCGGGGCTGGGTCTCCAGCTGGCCGCGGATCGTCTCAATGGCGTCGCGGTAGCGCTGGTTGCCGGTCAGGTCGTACAGCGTAAACAGGTTTTTGCCCTGGTTGACGTTGTCCAGGTTGTACTCGGCGGGGTCGTAGGTCTCAATGACGCCGTTGTCCTTGACAAAGTAGTCCAGAAACTTCTTGGAAAAGTCCAAAAACTTCTCGTCGCCGGTGGTCTTGTACAGGCTCAGGCAGGCAGTGATCATGCAGCCGTCGATGTAATTCCACTTGTTGGGCTTGCCGCTGCGGACCTTCTCGATGTTCCAGAGCGGTGCCTCGGCGGTGGAGCCTGCGATCAGGTAGTCTACGTAATGGCCCAGCGTGGTCAGAATCTCTTCATGGGTCATGGGTCAGTCCTCCTCAAAGCTATCTACGTTTGTCAGCTGCAGGCGCTCCCCCTCGTAGCCGGTGATCGCAACGTTGTGCAGCTCAATTTTATGCACGTTCTCGGCATGGACGCCCACCTTGCAGGAGGCATCCGCGCCGCACATCATGGCGGCCTGACCGGCTTTAGCGTCCGGTGCAAAGCTGATTTTTACGTTGTGCATCTTGACACCCTCGATCGGGTGCTCGGGCAGGCCGCTGAACCAGCAGCCTGCGTACTGGGCGTCGGTGGCCGTGATGTTTTCCATCTCCAGCGTGCCCAGTGTCGGGGTCATCTCGTCGACAGGCAGGGCCTCGTGGGTCTGCACATAGTCGCTGCGGCCATCGGGGTCGCAGAAATAGAACATGTTGATGACAAACGGCGCCAGCACGCCATCCATAACGACGTCACGGAATACCAGTCCGTCGATGATGGCGTACTTGCCGCGCCCGCGGCGGGTCTTGACACGCAGACCACGGTCCGTATGGTCCATCAGGCACTGGGTCACGGTGACGTTCTTGACGCCGCCGCTCATCTCGCTGCCGATGACAAGACCGCCGTGGCCGCGGCTCAGGCAGCAGTTGCGGATGATAACGTTCTCACAGGGAACATGCAGCTTCATGCCTAAGAACAGCTTACCGGATTTCAGCGCGATGCAGTCGTCACCGACGTGTACATGGTTGCCGATGATGTTGACATTCTTGCAGCTCTCGGGGTCGATGCCGTCGGTGTTGGGACTCGTGGAGCTGTTGCGGATGCGGATGTTCAGGATGTCCACATTCTCGGAGTAGGTCGGGTGGATGGTCCAGGAATAGCTGTTGCAGACCAGAACGCCGTGCAGCACGACGTTTTTGGCGCCGCTGGTGAAGAACAGGCGCGGACGCCAGGCAATATTATTTTTCTTCGGGTTCTGGTACCAGTCGCCGTTCTGGGCGTTGGCGTCAATCGTACCCTCGCCGGTGATCGTCACGTTCTCGGCGTTGATGACGTTGATAAGACCCGCAAAGCTGTCCAGCGGGTTGCCCTCCCACAGACCGAGGTAGTGCTCGTCCTTCTCGTTATGGCAGGGGAGAACACCGGGCAGAATGGGGTAGTCAGTGCGGTTGGTGCCGCCCAGCAGCGTGCAGCCCTTTTCGAGATACAGCGTCGTGCTGCTCTGCAAAAACAGGCTTTGGGTGCGGTAGGTGCCGGCGGGCACGTAGACCGTGCCGCCCGCGGGGCAGGTGGACAGCGCCGCCTGCAGCTTGGCTGTGTTGTCGGTCACGCCGTCGGCGACGAGGCCGTAGCGGGAGGCATCCACGAAGAAGCTCTCCTCCGCGGTGGTAAAGTCCAGCGTATCGGTCACGCCGTCAAGGGTGACGGCCAGCGTGTAGCTGCGGCCCGGCTCCAGCGAATAGAGCGAGAACACATTCGTATCGCCCTCACAGACTGTGGCGCCGTCCAATGAGACTGTATAAGGAGCCGGGGCGCGGTAGCAGCCGGAGTTGACCAGCTCAAACACTGCGCTGCGCGCCATAGAACGTACAAGCGTGATTTTCATGTGTGAACCCCCAAGTGTTCAAAAATAGTATAAAAATAGTTTGAAAAACAGCAAAAAATGTGCTATTCTAAAAAAGACAACAATAACCAATCGCCGGGTGCCCCGCACCACGGCAGTGAGGAGCAGCGTTATGGTTTCGGAATATGTCTACTCGCCCCACGTTGACTTTTTTATTGACCGCGTGGACCGTGACTCCGGGTATGAGATGGCCAGCTTCCATATCCATCATAAATACGAGATCTATTATGAGATAGAGGGCAGCCGCCGCTATTTTATTGAGGATGCCGCCTATATCGTCAACGCGGGATGTGTGGTGCTGATCGGTGAAAACCAGATCCACAAGACTGCCTCGCTCGGCGACACAGCCTCGAGCCGTATCGTGGTGAATTTCAGCCGCGAGTACCTCGACAAAATTATAGACATCTTCCCGGAGGTGGACTTCTTCTCCTTCTTGAGTGAGGAGCATAACCACCTGCTGTCAAATATCACAGTCAAGCAGCAGAACCACATCCAGGGCCTGCTGCAGCAGCTGCTGGCCCTGCAGGAGGAAACCTCCCCGGAATCCGATGCGTTGCGCAAGATGCTGCTGGCCACGCTTTTGCTGGAGCTCAAGGACCTCTGCCGCCAGCAGCAGGAGCAGGGCGGCGAGAATGGCCGCGTCAGCAACCACATTGTGGATCAGATCCAGGCCTATATCGCCGAGCACTACGCCGAGAAGCTGACCCTGACCGGCATCGCCAGTCAGTTCTATATCAGCCCGTATTATCTGAGCCGCCTTTTCAAGAAGTCCATCAACCTCTCGCTCATCGAGTATATCAACGGCGTGCGCATCAAGGCCGCGCAGAACCTCATTGAAAAGTCGAACGAGAGCATCTCTGACATTGCGGAAAAGACCGGCTTTATGACGACGGCGCATTTCCGCCGCGTCTTTAAAGATGCCACGGGCCTTTCGCCCCAGCAGTACCGGCAGTATTATAAGAGAGTGAATAAATAAGAACAGGGAAGCGCTCCGCAAGGGGCGCTTTTTCATTAGGCTTCCCCATCGGGGGAAGCTGTCCGCGCAGCGGACGGATGAGGGCAAACCTTGCAGCCGCAGCCCGTACACGGGTAATAGCGGTACAGTCTCGCCTCATCCGGCCTCGGGCGGAGCCTCGGCCACCTTCCCCTCCGGGGAAGGCTCTCTATCATACAACCCCTCCGCCCGCCAGGGCAGGGGAGTCCGGTTTTCAAAATAAAGGCTGCCCCGTACCCCATTCCTGTGGTACGGGGCAGCCGTGTGCTACAATAGATTTTGGACTGCCAAAGCGGCGTTTAGCCCTTCACGGCGCCGGCGGAAATGCCGTCGATGAAGGCATCCTGTGCGCAGAAGAAAACGACCAACTGCGGGATGATGGAGATCAGGGACAGTGCCAGGATACGGTTCCAGTTGAAACCGCTGTCGGCGTCCATGGACAGCTTGACGAAGATGGACATCGGGTACTTGCTGGGGGTCTGGACGTAAAGCAGGGGACCCATGTAGTCGTTGCAGCTCCACATGAACTGGAACAGACCGCAGGCCACCAGAGAGGGGCTCAGCATCGGGGCGATGATCTTGTACAGGATCTTGACCGGGCCGCAGCCGTCGATGGCGGCAGCCTCGTCCAGATCGTGGGGGATGCTGCGCATGAACTGGACCAGCTGGTAGACGAAGTAGGTCTCCGTCGCAAACAGGCTGGGCACCCACAGGGGCAGGTAGAACGGGCTGTTGATCCAGCCGAAGGAGTTGTACATCAGGTACTGGGGAACGTTCAGAACGACCTGCGGCAGGAACAGGGTGGAGATCATGATGCCGAACAGCATATCGCGGCCCTTGAACTTAAAGCGGCTGAAGCCGTAAGCGGCAATGACCGAGCTGATAACGGTGAAGATGACCTTGGGGATAACGAAGCTGTAGGTGTTGATGAAGGCGCGCCAGATGCTGATGTCGCCGCCGTAGTTCTGGGTGACGGCGTCAATGTAGCCCTGCAGCGTGGGGTTCGCGGTCAGGAAGCCGATGCCGGCGAAGATCTCGGCGTTGGACTTGAAGGTGGCACCCACCATCCAGACCAGCGGGTAGATCATGATGACGCCGACAAGGATCAGCACAAAGTACTGGAAGAAACGGCCGATTTTATGGGCGGTAGAAAGTTTCATTTTTCATTCCTCCTTAATCAGCGTAGTAGACCCAGTGCTTCTGGCTGGTGAAGGCAATCACAGTCAGCAGGGCAACGGCAATGAACATGACCCAAGCCAGCGCACACGCCATGCCCATCTCGTTGGACTTGAAGGCGTAGTTGTAGACCAGCAGGGAGACAAGCGTCGTAGCATTGCGCGGGCCGCCCTGGGTGATGATGTAGGGGCCGTTGAATTCCTGGAACGCCTGTGCGATCTGGGTGACGAGGTTGTAGAAGATAACGGGGGTGATCATCGGTACGGTGATCGAGAAGAACTGGCGGGTCTTGGAGGCACCGTCAATGGTGGCGGCCTCGTACAGGTCGGCAGGCACACCCTTCAGGGCAGCCAGGAACAGAACCATGGCAGAACCGAACTGCCACACACGCAGCAGGCAGATGACGAACAGCGCCCAGGTCTTGTCAGCCAGCCAGTCGGGACCGGCAATGCCGAAGAAGCCGAGGATCGTGTTGACGACGCCGGTGTCCTTGAACAGGGCACGCCACAGAACGGCGATGGCTACAGAGCCGCCCAGAATGGACGGAATGTAGTAAACGGTACGGAACAGGTTGACGAACTTGATCTTGAAGTTCAGGATGTAGGCGATGAACAGCGCGAACACCAGCTTGAGGGGCACCGTGATGAAAGCATACTTTACGGTGGTCAGCAGGACGGAGACCGTCTTGCGGCTGGTAAAGATCTCGACGTAGTTCATGAGGCCGTACTGGCTGATGCCCTTGAAGAAGTTCAGGTCAGTAAAGCTGTACACCAGAGAGCTGGCGAACGGATAAGCCTTGAAAATCAGAAAACCGAGGATCCAGGGAATCAGGAAGAAAAGACCGGTGTTTTCGTCGCACCAGCGCTTGAACGGGGTGCGCTGAACCGTTTTGGGGGCTGCAGAGCTCATCCAAAAACCTCCTATCGACAAATTGCTGTATTGCGTTTTAACATAAATAGCCGGCCCCGCCATGCGTGATAACGGGGCTGGAGCCGGCTAAACTTTACTTTTTAAAGGATTTCGATTGCTCTTAGGCGTTGGCGCTCAGCACACTGGAAACGCCGTCCAGCAGGATCTCGGCAGCTTCCTGCGGGTCGTACTCGTCGTAGCTCAGACCATCAAAGACATCGGTGTAAATGCCGTCGGTGGTGTCCTTCAGCTTGCTGGACTCGTAGTACGGATCGAGAGGCATGTCAACGAAGGCCAGAACCTTGGTGTTGGCCTCGAGAACCAGAGGCTTCACAGCGTCTGCAGCCTGAGCAGAAGCCAGACCGGCAGTGGAGGCGGGGATGCCGCACTCGGAGCCCATGATGGCAGCGCCTTCGCCGTTCCACAGGAAGTCGATCAGGGCAGCAGCCTCAACGGGATGCTGGCAGGACTTGGTGATGGCCATGCCCATGGAGACCTTGGAGAAGCCACCGTTGGCCTTGTCGCCGAACTTGATCTCTTCACCGACGGTGAAGCCGGAGTTGTCAGCCAGAGCAGACTGGTACTTGGAGGGGGCAGAATCCCACTCGAAGATGCCGGCGTACTTGCCGTCGATCCACTCCTGAGACTTATCGATGGAGTCGAAGCCGGCAGCGATCATGGTCGGACGGGTGGGGATAACGTGGTTGTCCTCGAGGGAGTCGATGAAGTTCAGACCGTCAACGATCTCTTCCTCGCTGTACTGGCACTCGTTGTTCTCGACCCAGGCCTTGCCGTACTTGGACTCGAGGTAGAAGGTCATCAGGATCATGCGGTCATACTGACCGATGGCCAGAGGATAGTAATCATCGCCCAGCTTCTCCTGGAAGGCCTTGCCGGCGGCAATCAGATCATCATAGGAGGTGGGAACCGCCTCGATGCCGGCCTGCTTGAAGGTGTTCATGTTCCAGTAGAAGATACGGCCGGTCATCGAGATGGGCACTGCCTGCAGGCTGTCGGCAACGATGCAGGCGTTCTTGGCGGTATCGCTCCACTGGCTCAGGTCGATGACGTCGCTGTACTCGCGCAGATCGACGAACTTCTCGCCCGTGGGGCTGTACTGATACAGCCAGTTCCAGTTGACCTGCATGACGTCAGAACCCTGGTCGGCAGCCAGCGCGGTGGACTGCTTCTCCTCCCAGCCGGACCATGCGCCGTAGGTGGGGGAAACGGTGATGTTGGGGTACTTCTCATGGAAAGCTTCCAGAGCCTTCTGGTAAGCCTCATGGCGGGAGTCGCCGCCCCACCAGCTGATGGTCAGCTCAATGGGATCGGTGGTGTTGATCTCATGGGCCTCGCTGGGAGCGGCCTCGGAAGTGGCGGTAGACTCGGCAGTGGTGCTGTCCGCGGTGCTTGCGGCCTCGCTGGAAGCAGCGGCGCTGCTGGCTGCCGTGCCGCAGCCGGCCAGCAGAGTAGCGGCCATGGCGGCGGCAACACCGAGAGAGATTGCCTTTTTCATGTTTTTGTCCTCCTAAAATTGCTGTGCGATTTATTCTTGCAGACCGTTGTGTGCGGGATACCGTACCACAACATCTGCTGTTCGCTTGCCTATATGATAACAAATCGTTCACAGAAAATAAACAGCTTTTTTGGTTCGTTACGGCAGGGAAACGTACAATTCTTGCTATGTTGGTTGTAACCAATTTGACATCACCGTCAAAACTTACGAATACTGTAAATGGTGTTTGTGCATATTGCTAGGTACACCCCTGCGCCACCGCGCGGACACCGCAGCAAACGCAACTATCTTTACCCTGTAAAATACGCTGGAATACGCCGAAAACCGCAAAATATGCAGTATCGTTGCAAAAAACATGCGTTTTTGCAAATATTATTGCATCTGAATCCGTGCGGTGCAAGATAAGTGCGCTATTTGCAGAAAAATGATGCGAACCACACAAAAAAATCCCACCGGGCAGCACCCGGCGGGAAAATCAGCGCAAAATATTTACTTTTTGGGATGCCGTGCCAGAAATGCGCGGTACTCGCGGTACCAGCACTGGGGGCAGAGGCTCTGGTATTCCACATCGTCCACCGTGTCGATGGCGACCTGCGCGCCTTCAAAGACAAACTCGCCGTTGACCTTGCGCCCGTTGCAGATGGCCTTGCGTCCGCAGGCACAAATCGTTTTGAGTTCCTCAATCGTGTGCGCAATTTCCAGAAGCCGCGTCGAGCCGGGAAAGCCGCGCATCATGAAATCAGCCCGCAGACCGTAGCAGATAACGGGAATACCCAGGTCCACCGTGACCAGAAACAGCTGGTCGGCCTGCTCGGGCGTGAAGAACTGGCTCTCGTCGCAGAGCACACAGGCAATTTTGCCACGGGCGGCTTCGTTGGCCCTGACCAGCTCAACAACGTCCATCTCGGGGGTGACCAGCTGATCGACCTTGCAGCTGATGCCCAGGCGGGAGATGATGGAGTCCTGCCCCTTGGTGTCAATGGCAGGCTTCAGGATCAGCACGCGCATGCCGCGCTCTTTATAATTGTAGGCGACCTGCATGAGTGCGGTAGTTTTGCCGCTGTTCATTGCGCCGTATCGGAAATATAGCTTTGCCATGATGACTCCTTATCGGTTTATTGATAACCGTAGGGGCCGGGCATGCCCGGCCCTCAACCTTCCCGCAATCGCGCGTCAACCAGTAGGCTGAGGGCCGCACATGTGCGGCCCCTACAAGGCGGTCTTTTTATAGAGATATCACTTTTCCTGATTTCTCAGCCTGTACCCCAGGCTCATCAGGCTGTCGCCAAGGTGGACGTTCTCCACTGTGACGTCGGGGTACTCCACGGACAGATCGTAGTGGCTGAAATTCCAGAAGCCCTTGATGCCCTGGTTCACCAGTTCCCCGGCCAGATCCATGGCGCTCTGGCGCGGCACGCAGAGCACGGCCACCTCGGGGTGATGCTCCGCACAGAATTTGTCCAGGTCACTCAGCGGCAGAATAGGCACGCCGCACATTTCTTTCCCGATCAGGTCGGGGTTGACATCAAAGACGCCCAGCAGCTTGTAGCCGTTGGCGTCGCGGCTGATGAAGCTGGACACCGCAGAACCCAGACGGCCGGCACCGACCAAAATGGTAGGCAGCTTTTCGCCGTCGCCAAACAGCAGATTGCCGATCTCGGCGCGCAGCACATCGACCTTGTAGCCAATGCCCTGCTGGCCGAACCCGCCAAAGCAGTTGAAATCCTGCCGCACCTGGCTGGCGGTGGTGCCCATCATGTGGGCCAGCTCGCTGGACGAAATCTTGTCCTTGCCGTCGGCAGAAAGATTGGTCAGATACCGATAATATTTCGGCAGCCGCTTAATGACCGGAAGCGACACCTTGTTTTGAACAGCCATGCTCGATTACCTCACATCTGCAATACTCATTTATAACTATTATAAAATGCGCCGCACCAATTGTCAATTTTTTGTCTAAGTTTTTGGCTGATTTTCCAAATATTAGACGGTTGTACAAAAATAACCTGAAACTTTTTGACAACATCGACAAACACCATTGACCCGTCATCCGAAACCGCGCATATTTTGCATTGCCGCTGCGCAGACTTAGTCTGTGCAGCTACTTTTGTTATAAGGAGAGCAGGAATGGAAGCGAACGCAAAAAAGCCCAAAGCCAAGGCCCGCCCCAAGCTAAACCCCACCGAAAACGCCGCGCTGAAGCGTCTGGAGCACGATTTGATCACCGACGATGGCATTGTGCCTGCGACGAAGGGCCGCCACGCCATCCACTGCCTGACGGTCATCGGCACGATCGAGGGGCACACCCTTTCGCCTGATGCGCAAAAGACGACAAAATATGAGCACGTCATCCCGCAGCTGGTGGACATTGAGGAGGACCCCGAGATCGAGGGGCTGCTGGTCATCTTGAACACTGTCGGCGGCGACGTGGAGGCCGGGCTGGCGCTGGCAGAGTTGATCGCGGGAGTCAGCAAGCCGAGCGCCACGCTGGTGCTGGGCGGCGGGCACTCCATCGGCATCCCGCTGGCCGTCGCGGCGCGGCACAGCTTTATTGTGCCCACCGCGACAATGACGGTCCATCCGGTGCGCCACTCCGGCATGGTGCTGGGCGTGCCGCAGACGCTGCGCTATTTTGAGCAGATGCAGGAACGCATTGTCAGCTTTGTGACGGAGCACTCCAAAATAACGGCCCGGCGGTTCACCCAGCTCATGCACAATACGGGGGAGCTGGTCATGGACATGGGCACGGTCCTGGATGGCCGGCAGGCCGTGGAGGAGGGACTCATAGACGAGCTGGGCGGCCTGAGAGACGCGCTGGGGTATTTATATAAGGAAATAGAGAAATGAAGGCGGACGGGCAAATCTTGTTTGTCTGCCGACTCTGCGGTAACCGCGCGATTCCGGGCGTGCAGCCCTGTAGGGGCCGGGCATGCCCGGCCCGCGGCCTTCCCGTAAACGCGGCTATACCTTATAGCGCCAGGGCCGGACATGTCCGGCCCCTACTATGCGGCGGCGCGGAAGCGTATGTACTGCCACACGAGACCGGGGGTGAACCATGTCCGCCCCTACATAATTTTGTTGCGGCAGCCTATTGCAATCTACAATATTATATGCTATATAATATATAACCCAATACACCATACACCCGGAAAGGGGGCACCCTATGGCCATCAACACCACGGCGGGGCTGCTGGATGCCATTGTGCTGGCTGTCGTCGGGCGGGAGGAAACGGGCACCTACGGCTATAAGATCACGCAGGAGGTCCGCACGGTGCTGGACCTGTCGGAATCCACGCTGTACCCGGTGCTGCGCCGCCTGCAAAAGGACGGCTGCCTGACCGTCCATGACGAAGCCTTCAATGGCCGCAACCGCCGCTACTATCAAATCACGCCCGCAGGCCGCGCACGGCTGGCAGAGTTTACCGCCGAGTGGGAAGCCTACACCACAAAGATCAACAAGCTCTTTAAGGGGGAGCAGCAATGAAAAAATACGAGTACTTATCCGAGCTGGAAAAGCGGCTGTCTGCCCTGCCTGCTGATGTGCGCCGCGACGCACTGAATTATTATGAGGAATACTTCGACGCCGCAGGCCCCGACAGCGAGGACGCCACCGCCGCCGAGCTGGGTGACCCTGCCGAGGCCGCCCGCAAGATTCTGGAAGGGGAGGGGCTGACGCCGGACGCCGACCCTTCCGCACCCGAGAGCGCACGCGGCGGTGCTGTGCCGCCCGCCGCCCCGGAGCCGCCCGCCGCCGACCCACAGCCCGCCCGGCCCCAAAAGCACGGTCCCGGGGCAAAAACCATGTGGCTGATTTTCGCCGTTGTCATTGTTGCGGCGCTGCTCATTCAGCTGGGCGTCCTTGTGCTGAGTTTTGCAAAGCCCAGCGGCGGCACGGCGTCGATGGTTGTTGCGCCGACGGAGGAAGAAACCGCTGCATCGAGCCTTGTCCGCACCGAGGACTTTTACAACGGGACCGCCGCCACCGAGGACGCGGACAGCGGCAGCCCATTGGAGAAGATGGTTTTCACCACCGGTCTGGCCGACGCCAAAAATATAACCTTCGACATCGACTACGGCGCGGTCACAGTCGTTGTGGACAGTGGTGCGGCGGAGCCGACCCTTTCCTGCACGAACCTGCGTCAGGACTGGTTCACCTTTACCAACACGGGCGACAACACAAGCCCGGTGCTTGTCAGCTACAAGGTGCCCGCCAACTACAACCTCGGCAAAGAGCTGGGGCCCGAGCCTGAGTTTGTCCTGTCCGTGCCGGATGCGAATACCTTCCATTTTAAAAGGCTCTCCATCACTGCCGCTATGGGCGATGCAGAATTTGACAACAGCAATACCATCGCCGCCGACAGCATCGACTTAGACCTGGCGATGGGCTGCTTTACCGGTAGCACCGTGCAGGCAGAGCAGTTTACGGCGAATATCTCAATGGGCGATTTTGATTTGGGGCTGCTGGCGGGCGTTGAAACCGCTAAAGTCGAAGCTGCCATGGGCGATATTGGCCTGACGGTGGACGGCAGGCCCGACGATTACGCGCTTGACCTGCAAACGTCCATGGGGAATGTGATGCTCAACGGCAGGACGATGAGCAGTACCTACACCCAAACAGCCGCCGCGCCCCGCAGCGTGACCCTTACCGCGCCGATGGGCGATGTAGTGCTGACGACGACGCAGTAATCCCGTATTGTAGGGGGCTGATGCTCGCATCGGCCCGCCCGGCCGCCCCAAAGTCATACTACACACCCAATCCGTTGTTCAAAATCCACAACTTTCGTTTTGACAGTGCAAGAAAGATTTCCGCAGAAAACTTTGTATTTTGTCCGCGGTTGTGGTACAATCTTTTTAATAAGCAAATAACATCGAAACAGGAAAGTCAGGAGCGTGTATTATGGCATATTATTTTTCCGAGCCGTCCCGTACCTTTGGTGAATATCTGCTGGTCCCCGGCTACTCCTCCTCGGAGTGCGTCCCTACGGCTGTCAGCCTGAAAACCCCGCTGGTCAAGTACCGCAAGGGCGAGGAAGCCTGCCCGCTGGAAATGAACATCCCGATGGTCTCCGCCATCATGCAGTCCGTCTCCGGTGAGAAGCTGGCGATTGCCCTGGCCAAGCAGGGCGGCGTCTCCTTCATCTACGGCTCCCAGACCATTGAGCAGGAGGCCGATATGGTCCGCCGTGTCAAGGCCTACAAGAAGGGCTTTGTCACCTCCGACTCCAACCTGCCCCCGGAGGCTACCTTGGGCGATGTGCTCGATCTCAAGACCCGCACCGGTCACTCCACCGTCGCTATCACCGACGACGGCACCGCCCACGGTAAGCTGCTGGGCATCGTGGCCAGCCGCGACTACCGCCTGTCCCGCATGACGATGGACCTCAAGGTCACCGAGTTCATGACCCCGCTGGACAAGCTGATCACGGCCCCCGCCACCACCAGCCTGCATGACTGCAACGACATCATCTGGGACAACAAGATCAACTCCCTGCCGCTCGTCGATGAGGAAGGCCACCTGCAGTATATGGTTTTCCGCAAGGACTATGACTCCCACAAGGAGAACGTCAACGAGCTGCTCGACGAGAACAAGAGCTACATTGTCGGCGCGGGCATCAACACCCGCGACTTCGCCGAGCGCGTGCCCGCGCTGGTAGAGGCCGGTGTGGATGTGCTCTGCATCGACTCTTCCGAGGGCTTCAGCGAGTGGCAGTCCCGCACCATCGCCTGGATCCGCGAGAACTACGGCGACAAGGTGAAGGTCGGCGCAGGCAACGTCGTTGACCGCGAGGGCTTCCTGTTCCTGGCCAAGGCCGGCGCAGACTTCATCAAGATCGGCATCGGCGGTGGCTCCATCTGCATCACCCGCGAGACTAAGGGCATCGGACGCGGTCAGGCTACGGCGGTCATTGAGGTCGCCAAGGCCCGCGACGAGTACTACAAGGAGACCGGCGTCTACATCCCCATCTGCTCCGACGGCGGCATCGTGCAGGATTATCACATCACGCTGGCGCTGGCCATGGGTGCGGACTTCGTTATGCTGGGCCGCTACTTCGCCCGCTTCGACGAGTCCCCGACGAACAAGCTGCGCGTCGGCGGCAACTACGTCAAGGAGTACTGGGGCGAGGGCTCCAACCGCGCCCGCAACTGGCAGCGCTACGACCTGGGCGGCGCCCAGAAGCTGAGCTTTGAGGAGGGCGTCGATTCCTACGTGCCTTACGCCGGCCCCTTGGCCGACGGCGTGCAGACGACGCTGTACAAGGTGCGCTCTACCATGTGCAACTGCGGTGCGCTCTCCATCCCCGAGCTGCAGGAAAAAGCTCGCCTGACCGTCGTTTCTTCCACCTCCATTGTCGAGGGCGGCAGCCATGACGTCATCCTGAAGAACGGCCCGCAGAACCGCTAAACCATAATAAAAATTGCCGCCGACCGGACAAAACCGGTCGGCGGCTTTTTTACGATTCGGATTGTGCTTTGCCGGTCTCTGCGTTAAAAAACACCACCGGCAGCATCAGCAAAAACGGGTTGGCGGAAAGCAAAAACGGCTTATTCTCCATAAAGAGATACAGCGTCAGCGCTGCCAGACAGATGACCTCGGTGGAGCGATGCTTTTTTGCCAGCCGCCACAGCAGCAGCAGAAAGACCGCTGCAACCAGGATCGCGCCCAGCAGACCCTTGTTCATCGGCACGGCCAAAAAGGTGTTGTCGATGGCGTGGTGCTCGTCACCATCGGTGGGCAGGCCGCCCAATAAAGAAAGCGGCGCGCTCCAGAATACGTTGTGCCAGATCTCAAAACGCCCCGACAACGCAATGCTCAACAGCAGCAGCGCCATCCGCTCATAGGGCCACTCGGGATTGTAGACATACCCGGCGTAGAGGCTGAACACTGCCAGCGCGACGGGCAGCGCCAGCGCCAGCCCGTAAAAGATTTTGCTGTCGAACAGTCTCGGCAGCAAACGCTGCACAAAGAACAGCACAAACAGCACCGCCATGCCGCCGAACGCCCCCCGGCTGCCGGGAACCTTGTAGGTGAAGATCGCCAGCGCGGCCAGCCCCGCCCAGTCAAAGGCACGCAGCCGGTCATGCCGCAGCCACGCCCAGGCAAAAAACACGCCGACAAGCCGCGCGCCAAAGCCGTTGTAGTGGCCGTAGCCGAAATCCCAGTTGCGGCAGTAGAATTTGTAGGGCATCAGCGGCGTGGCAAAGTGTAGCGCTTGCACCAGCACCAGCCCGGCCACCGCCGTGACGAGATAGACGCGCAGGGCGGTCTCCCAATCCACATCCTTGGCCCCCAGCCCGACCAGCGCCGCCAGAAAAAACCACTGGTCGCCGCCGTACCATGCGGTAAAGGCCGTATATGCCAGCACCGCGCAGACCAGCACCCTCTGCAGCCGCGTTTCATACTCGGTCAGCAGCACGATCTTGCCTGCCAGCAGCAGCACGGCGCACCCGGTCAGTCCCAGCCGCATGATGCGGCTGAAACCCGGCAGCGTATCCTGTACGTTGGAGCTGAACACCTCGGACAGAACCAGCAACAGCGCCAGCCCCGTGCAGTAGACGCGCGCGGCCAGCGGCTTGTATTTATGGTAAAGCATAGATGAATCCTTTCAAATCAAGTGAAGACATTATAGCATACATAATAAAAAAAGAAAAGTAGGGGCGCATTCCATATGCGCCCGCGGGGCGTCGAGGACGCCGCCCCCCTACAAACATTGTTGCTCCAACCAAAACACATCCTTGAAAAAACAGCAAAAATCTCTTGACATTCCCCCCAAAATCCGCTAAAATAAAACCATTCCAAATGCAGTGAAGGGGAGAAAGCAGCACTCATCCCATTTCAGAGAGCCGCCGGATGGTGCAAGGCGGTATGGCAGGCGCTGTATACTGGCCCCGGAGCAGCCGTGCTGACAGGTAGGCGCGGACGGAACCTGACCGTTATCATGCAGGCGCGATTCGCCCGGTGGCTGATCGTACAGAGCGGCTGTTTTACAGCAATGAGAGTGGTACCGCGGGTACAGCAACGTTGATCTTGCTCCCGTCTCTCAAAGGTCTTTCGCCTTTGGGGGACGGTTTTATGTATGCCTCCTTCAAAGCGCGAACCGAACGCTTTGAAGGAGGCAGTTTTATTATGATGGACGCAACCAAGTACAGTGTAGGGTATTATCCGCCGCCGGTAGAGCCCGGCCATGTCTATGAGTGGCCCCAGAAGGACCATATCGAGCAGGCCCCGGCTTGGTGCAGCGTGGACCTGCGCGACGGCAACCAGAGCCTTATCGTGCCGATGAGCCTGGAGGAAAAGCTCGAATTTTACGATATGCTGGTCAAAATCGGCTTCAAGGAGATCGAGGTCGGTTTCCCCGCTGCCAGCGAGACCGAGTATGAGTTCCTGCGCACCCTGATCGACGGCAACCGCATCCCGCAGGACGTGACCGTGCAGGTCCTGACCCAGTGCCGCGACCACATCATCCGCAAGACGTTTGAGGCCGTCAAGGGTGCGCCCCGTGCCATCATCCACTTCTACAACTCCACCAGCGTCGCCCAGCGTGAGCAGGTATTCAAAAAGTCGAAGGAGGAGATCAAAAAGATCGCCGTCGATGGTGCCAAGCTCGTCAAGCAGCTGAGCGAGGAGTATGAGGGCAACTTCCTGTTCGAGTACAGCCCCGAGAGCTTCACCGGCACCGAGCCGGAATACGCCGTCGAGGTCTGCAACGCCGTTCTCGACGTCATGCAGCCCACGCCGGACCGCCCCATGATCATCAACCTGCCGGTCACGGTGGAGATGAGCATGCCGCACATCTACGCCAACCAGATCGAGTGGTGTTCTAAACACCTGAAATATCGTGACAGCGTTATTTTGTCTACTCATCCGCACAATGACCGCGGCTGCGGCGTTGCCGACGCCGAGCTGGCCGTCCTGGCCGGTGCCCAGCGCATCGAGTGCTGCCTGTTCGGCAACGGCGAGCGTACCGGCAACGTCGATGCCATTACGCTGGCCATGAATATGTACAGCCACGGCGTAGACCCGCATCTCGATTTCAGCAATATGCCCGCCATCTGCGAGGTCTATGAGCGCGTGACCCGGATGCACGTCTATGAGCGCACGCCCTATGCGGGCGCACTGGTGTTCGCGGCGTTCAGCGGCAGCCATCAGGACGCCATCGCCAAGGGCATGACCTGGCGCAAAGAGAAGCAGCTCCACCAGTGGACCTGCCCGTACATCCCCATTGACCCGCATGACATTGGCCGCACCTACGATGCCGACGTCATCCGCATCAACTCCCAGAGCGGCAAGGGCGGCATCGGCTTCCTGCTGCAGCAGAACTACGGCTACAATCCGCCGCCAAAGATGCGCGAGGACCTCGGCTACCGCGTCAAGGACGTCAGCGACCACGAGCACCGCGAGTTGAGCGTGAAAGAGGTGCTGGGCGTCTTTGAGAACAGCTACCTCAACCACACCCAGCCGCTCAATGTGCCGGACGCGCACTTCATCCAGAACTCGGACGGCAGCATTACGGCAAATGTCGTCGTCACCGGCGGCAGCACGGTCAAGTGCACGGCCACCGGCAATGGCCGCCTGGATGCCGTTGCCACGGCCATCGAGCAGCAGACCGGGATGCACTTTACGCTCGTACACTACAGTGAGCACGCCCTGGATTCCGACACGAACTCCCGCGCCTGCTCCTACGTCGGCCTGAAATGGGCCTCCGGTGAGGAGACCTGGGGCTGCGGTACCCACACCGATATTATCGTGGCGGGCATTAAGGCTTTGGTCAGCGCTATCAACAATAAGTGAGCAGACAGCAAATAAAAAATAAGAAATTTTGTGGACTGCGTCGTTGCGCTCCGCTCAAAAAAAGACTCCCGTAGGGGCGCATTCTATATGCGCCCGCTCAACTGCGGACAGTGCCACGGGCGGATATGGAATCCGCCCCTACGAGATTTGTTTTTGCCCATAAGGGCAAAAACTCCACCATATTTATTATTTCTTATTTATTCTTTATTATTTAAACAACCGCCCTTATCCCAACAAAACGGAGGTACACGACCATGGGCATGACCATGACCCAGAAAATCTTAGCGGCCCACTGCGGGGAAGCAGCCGTTACGGCGGGCCAGCTCATCAACGCCAGGCTCGACATCGTGCTCGGCAACGATATTACGACCCCGGTGGCCATCAATGAGTTCAACAAGGCGGGCTTTGATTCCGTCTTTGACAAGACCCGCGTCAACATCGTGCTCGACCACTTTGTCCCCAACAAGGACATCAAGAGCGCGACCCAGTCCAAGCAGTGCCGCGAGTTCGCAGACAAGTACGACATCCTCAACTTCTACGACGTCGGCCAGATGGGCGTTGAGCACGCGCTCCTGCCAGAAAAGGGCATCGTGACCGCGGGCGACTGCATCATCGGCGCGGACAGCCACACCTGCACCTACGGCGCGGTGGGCGCGTTCTCCACCGGCGTCGGCTCCACGGATATGGCCGCCGGTATGGCAAAGGGCATGGCTTGGTTCAAGGTCCCCGCCGCCATCAAGGTCGAACTCAAGGGTCAGCTGCACAAACCTGTCACAGGCAAGGACGTCATTCTGCATCTGATCGGTGAGATCGGCGTTTCCGGCGCACTGTATAAGAGCCTGGAATTCGTCGGTGACGGTGTGAAGTCCCTGACGATGGAGGAACGCCTCTGCATCTGCAATATGGCCATCGAGGCCGGTGCCAAGAACGGCATCTTCCCGGTGGATGAAATCACCGAGGCATATTTGAAGGGCCGCAGCCAGCGCCCGTGGGTCAAGTACGAGGCCGACCCCGACGCCGAGTATGAGCGCAGCATCGTCATCGACCTTGACGCGCTCGAGCCGACGGTCAGCTACCCGCACCTGCCGGAGAACACCCACCTTGCGAAAGAGGGCAAAGACATCAAGATCGACCAGATCGTCATCGGCTCCTGCACGAACGGACGCATTGAGGACATGGAGGCCGCCTACGAGATTCTGAAGGGCAGACACATTGCTAAGGGCGTGCGCGGCATCATCATCCCCGCCACGATGGCCGTCTACAAGGAGTGCATCCTGCGCGGCTACACCGAGGCGTTCATCGACGCGGGCTGCATCGTCTCGACGCCCACCTGCGGCCCCTGCCTGGGCGGCTACATGGGCATTCTGGCGGCGGGGGAGCGCTGCGTCTCCACCACCAACCGCAACTTCGTGGGCCGCATGGGCCATGTGGATTCCGAGGTCTACCTCGCCAGCCCCGCCACGGCGGCGGCCAGCGCACTGACCGGCTACATCACTGACCCGAGGGAGGTTTGAGCTATGAACGCAAAAGGTCCTGTTTTCAAATACGGCGACAACATTGACACCGACGTCATCATCCCGGCCCGCTACCTGAACACCCAGAGCGAGGCCGAGCTGGCCAGCCACTGCATGGAGGACATCGACAAGACGTTTGTCACCCGCGTCAAGGCCGGTGACATCATGGTCGGCGGCGAGAACTTCGGCTGCGGCTCCTCCCGTGAGCACGCGCCCGTCGCCATCAAGGCATCCGGCATCAGCTGCGTCATCGCCAAGAGCTTTGCCCGCATCTTCTACCGCAATGCCATCAACATCGGTCTGCCGATTCTGGAGTGCCCCGCCGCCAGTGAGGCAATTGCTGAGGGCGACACGGTCAGCATCGACTTCGACACCGGCGTCATCACCGACGAGACGACGGGCCGGACCTTCCAGGCCGCCCCGTTCCCGCCGTTCATCCAGAACATCATCGCCAAGGGCGGCCTGATGAACAGCTTGAAGGACTGATGCCCTGTAGGGGCCGGGCATGCCCGGCCCGCGGCTTTGCGGCAAAAGTGCTGTGATGGAAAGGCTGAGGGCGGGACATGTCCCGCCCCTACAATAGCAACGAGAGGGAGAACAGAACTATGCAGAAAAACATCACTCTTATCTACGGCGACTGCTCCAGCCCCGAGATCGTGACCCAGGCGGTGCGCGTCCTGGATAAGATCGCGGCCAGGCATGGCCACACCTTCACCTACACCCGCGCCTACATGGGCGGCGAGGCCATCGACAGGTTCGGTGACCCGCTCCCCGCGTCGGAGCTGGAAAAGTGCAAAAGCTCTGACAGCGTCCTGCTCGGCGCCATCGGCGGCCCCAAGTGGGAGGGCCTGCCCGGCGACCAGCGCCCCGAGAAGGGGCTGCTGCGCCTGCGCGCGGGCATGGGCCTCTACGCCAACAACCGCCCGGCCAAGATCTGGCCGCAGCTGGCGGACGCCTCCCCGCTGAAAAAGTCCATCGTTGACCAGGGCATTGACTTCATCGTTGTGCGTGAGCTGATCGGCGGCGTCTACTTCGGCGAGCATAAGACCATCGAGCAGAACGGCGAGAAGGTCGCCATCGACACGATGCCCTACTCCGAGCACGAGATCGAGCGCATTGGCCGCATCGGCTTTGAGACGGCGATGAAGCGCCGCAAAAAACTGACCTGTGTGGATAAGGCCAACGTGCTGGACACCAGCCGCCTGTGGCGCGCCGTCATGCACCGCCTGCAGACCGAGTACCCCGAGGTCGAGTACAGCGAGATGTTCGTGGACAACTGCGCCATGCAGATCTGCAAGAACCCTGCGCAGTTTGACGTCATTGTGACGGAAAATATGTTCGGCGACATTCTCTCCGACGAGGCCAGTGAGATCACCGGCAGCATCGGCATGGTGCCGTCCTCCTCGCTGGGCGAGGGCACCTGCGGCCTGTATGAGCCGATCCACGGCTCTGCGCCCGATATTGCCGGGCAGGACGTCGTCAACCCGATTGCCTGCATTCTCTCCGCGGCTATGATGCTGCGCTACAGCTTCGATATGCCCGCCGAGGCCGATGAGATCGAGGCGGCTGTCGACGCTGTTCTCGACGAGGGATACCGCACCGCCGACATGATGGCTCCCGGCTGCACCAGGGTAGGCTGCACCGAGATGGGCAACAAGATTTTGGAGCATATTTAAAAGGCTTCCTCCCCGCGGGGGGGGGAAAAAAAGCTGTCACCGAAGATGACTGATGAGGGGCGACCTTCCCGCAGCAACCCGTTTATGGGCAATTGCGGAAAGCTCGCCCCTCATCCGACCTCACTGCGTTCGGCCACCTTCCCCCGCGGGGGAAGGCAAAGCGTCCCCCGATGGTTCCGCACCATCGGGGGACGCTTTTATTTCTCCATCACATCCCGCCAGGGCCGTTTTTCGGCAAGCTCGTTGCGGCGATGGTTGCGCCAGATAAGCAGCGCTGCCAGTGCCGCGCCGAACAGGATGACTGCCGCAAGGTTGGGCAGGCCCACCGCGGGCAGCAGCGGCGTGATCCATTTGTCGACGAACCAAAACACCACGAACCACAAAAACAGCATGGCGGCTGTAATGACACCGTACCGCACACCTTTTTCGGTGGAGGCCGCCCACTCGGCGGGGACAATGCGCTGCAGCAGCCACGCACTGGGCATCATAATGGCAATGCAGAGCACAAGCCAGACCGCGTCATAATGGCAGTCCCACGGGCGGCCCAACACCGTATAGGTCGCGGTGGAAACCAACGCAAACGTGCACAGCCACACAAGGCTGTCTGCCATGTAGTCTGCCAGCTTGGGTCTGGGCATGCTTGCCAGCAGATTCCGCTTAAAAACCTCTACGTCCCCGATGACCGACGGCAGATAGTCGCGCCGGGCCTCGGCCTGTGCCGCCATCGCAATCAGGTCCTTGCGGATCAGCTCGATCTCGTACCCGATGCCGCATGTGTTGTCTACCACGCTGATGATTTCCGTGATGGTGTCGCGGTCGTACTCTGCCAACGTTGAAAAAATCAGGTCGTTCTCTTTTTTCAAGTCGCGGTATTCGTTGCGCATTGTTTTCATGGTTCAGCCCTCCTTGTCGTGCAAAATGCGGTTCACAATGTCGCTGGCGTTCTGCCATGCCTCCGTAAATTCGTTAAGGTACTGCACCCCGTCGGGGGTCAGGCGGTAATACTTGCGGCTCGGCCCGCCGGAACCCGCGCGGTACTCGGCGGCAATCAGCCCCTTGCGCTCGAGCCGCAGCAGCAGGGGATAGAGTGTGCCCTCGGTCAGGTCGGCAAAGCCGCAGTCCCGCAGGGTGGTGGCAATGGCATAGCCGTAGGTCGGTTCCCGGTCAATGATCTTTAAAATGCAGCCTTCCAGCGTGCCCTTGCGCAGCTGTGCCTGGTCAAACACCGGCTCACCTCCTCTGACTACCTTGCATTACCATGTTCTCTGACTATATTGTATTGCAAAGTAGTGGGAATGTCAAGCAGAAATCCCACCCGCATTTTTGTGTAGAATAGACAAAAGCGGCAGTCCCTTTTTCAAGAGACTGCCGCCGGCAGAGGTTATTTTCGTTTGTACCAGCAATTCGTCACCGCGTCACACGCCCGCTGCACCGGGCTAAGGTTCAGCACGGCCAGCGTCACCGCAGCCAGCAGCACGGACCAAAGCACAACGACAATCGTCGCCTTCCCGCGCATAAGGTCGTACAGACCCAGCTCGACCAGCAGCGCCTGTACCGGCAGATGCAGCAGATAGATCGCCAGCGTGTGCCGCCCCAGCCCGGCCAGCAGATGCCAACGGCTGGCCAGCACAGTCAGCGCCGCCGTGGTCACGATGCCGACGAGGTAGAACACGACCCGGTACTGCACCCTGTCGCCGCCCGCATAGCTCACATCGTGGAACAGCTCCGCGCTGTGGTCCATGATCGGGTCAGCCCGCAGCACCCAGAGAAAATACGCTCCATAGCCAAGCGCCAGCCCCGCCGCAGCCACAAGCCGCACCGGGCGGTGCTCCGCCGCAAACGCGGCCAGCCTGTCCAGCTGCGGGCGAAGCAGCACCCCGCACGCATAAAACGGGTAAAATGCAAATACCCGCACCAGCGTGAAAGGCCAGTCCACCAGCCCGGCGGCCAGCGCCAGCCCTACGGCCAGCGCCATGCCAAGGCAGGAACCGGCCAGCCCCAGCCTGTCCCGCAGCCGGCACAGAACCGGCAGTGTCAGATGCCAGAAAATCAGCGCGTACAGATACCATATATGCCGCCATGGCAGCAGCAGCGCGGCCAGCACGCCGCCGGTCCCGGCAAAATCCTCCCGCAGCACAGCCGCCCGGAAGGCAAACATGAGCGCCTGCCCCACAAAGTACAGCCACAACTGCTGCGTGACCAGCTTGCGCGGATTGAACCGCGCCACAAGCCCGCTGCAGATGCAGAACAGTGCCATGTGGAACGCATAGATGCAGAAAAACGACGCACTGACGAAGGAATACCCCATGCGGTACTGCTCAATAAAATGGCCGAGCACAACCAGCAGGATGCCAAGGCCCTTCAGCTCGTCAATATAATCGCGGCGCTGGAGCATTATTGGTTCTCCCACGGGGAGCGCACGATCTCGCCGGAATCGACCTTGCCGAACTCGGCGACCTCTGCGCTGGCCTTGACGATGCCGCCCGGAGCTACATGCACGCCGCGGCCCAGATGGGCGTTGTGGTCCACGATGGCTCCCGCGTTGACGATGCAGCCCACGCCCAGATGGGCGTCCGCACCGACATACGCCTGCGGCAGGATGATGCAGCCCGGCTCCAGCACGGCGCTGGGGCTGACAGACGCGGCGTCACTGATAAAAACCGGCGTGCTGTAGCCCGCTGCTGCCAGCTTTTGCAGCAGCTCGACGCGCAGCTTGTTGTCGCCCAGCGCCACAAAGGCGGGGCGTCCGCGCTTCAAAATCGCGGGGTCAACGTAATCCCGCAGGCCGCCCACGGCGTCGGGGGCGTTGTCGTCCAGAAAGTCCGCGCTGCCCCAGCCCTCGTCCATCAGCCAGTCGTTCAGCTGGGTGCCAAAGCCGCCGCGGCCCAGGATCAGCGGGCGCTTTGTGTTGAAACCGATTTCAATGAATGCCATAGTTATCCCTCCTGTTGGGTTACTTCACCGTCGGGGGTCTCGCCCTCGGCGGGCTGTGCGTTGGGGTCCTCCAGGCTGGTACGGGGGTGTACGTCCAGCGGATTGGCCAGTGTGCCGTTCTGCAGGTCGCTCAGGGCCTGGGGGATGCCGGGGAAGAACCGGGCAATGCCGGTGCCGCCGCAGTGCAGACCGTCAAAGAAGTCTGTCTCCTGCAAGCCTTCAATGCACGCGGGGTCGTAGCTGCCGTAAATCGGCACGTTGTTGTCGGCGCAGTACTGCCGCAGCCAGTTTTCCACCTGGAAGAAGCCCTTGTGGTTCTCCGGCTCGGTCAGCAGGTAGCCGTACAGATACGGGTGCCACGGCGACAGCACAAGAATAACCGTTGTGCCCTGCGACTGGGCGTATCTGACGAAGGAGTCGAACGCCTGGATCTGAGTCTGGCTCAGCTCGTCAAAGCCCTCCATGTGTACGCTGTTAAAGCTCATACAGGCCTCGGCGGCCAGCGTGCGGATCTGGTCCTCGGTCTGATTGCGAAACGCTACATCGTACAAAACGCTGCCGTCGGACCGCTTGATCGACGTGGTCTGGTTGTAGGGGTCGCCCTCGACGGGGTTAAACTCTATCGTGTTGCCCTCGTCGTCGGTGACGGTGGCCTGCCCGCGGTTCTTTATGTAGTAGTCTACGTTGCCCTGGAAGTACGCCGGGTCGGCCAGCGCCTTCCACAGCTCGACCTTGTCAGGCTCCTCGTAATCGGTGGGCACGTTCAGGACCTTCGTCAGGAACTCGTTGTACAGGTCGGCGTCGGCGCGCGCGTCAAACGCGGCCTCGCTGCCGTAGAACACCCACGGGTCTATGCTCCACAAAAGAACCTTCGGGGCCTTGCCGTAGGTGACCATCTTGTAGTAGCTTGTCATGTTGTCGCGCACGTCCGCGCCGGTGACGCCCATGTTGAAGAAGCTCTCGACGCCGGTGTTTTCGCGGTTGAACTGCAGCACACGGCTCGAGCCGATGCCGATGGCCTCGGGCGTCTCGGGTACATCCTGTGCAAATAACTGTACCACCTCGCGCTCGTCCATCTGCTCGAAGTTTGTAACGTCGTAGCCCTGGAGCATCAAGTCGACGATGCGGCGGGGTGCCAGCGCGCCCTGAAACAGGCCGCTGCGGTCCACATTGTAGCTGAACGCCACCATGAACACCAGCACCGGCACAAACAGCAGGAACTTGAACGCTGTCTTGATGCCGAAGTAGAGCCGCCGCACCAGCCCGCGCAGGAACAGCACGAATGGGTTGACCTTCTTTCTGCGGCGGCGCTGCCGGGCGGGTGCGCTGCCGGGGGCACCGCGGTGGATCTTGACCGGCGGTGCGGGAATCGGGGTAGGGGATTTCGCCATGATACACCGCCTTTCTCAATACTGCTGGTAGATGAACGCCGACTGGCCGAAGGCGGCGAAGAACAGAATCGCTGCAGCCATGCCGTAGTAGAGCGTCCAGCGCAGCGGCCAGACCTGCTGGCGGATCCAGCGGGCGACGCTGCGGCCCTTGTGCTCCGCCGCAAAGACGACGAAGCAGCTAAACAGCAGCACGACGGGCAAACGGCCATCAATGCCGCTGCTGTAGATGAGATTCGACACCTGCGCCCACGACCCGGTCAGGCCGTCCCAGCCCTGTAAAAGCGAGCCGTACACGGCAAACGGGTCGGTGTTGTAGATAGCCGACGCGAAGAACACGAGCGTCAGGCAGAACAGCGCATTGGTGAAAAGACACTGCCAGAATACCTTGAACCAGCCCATGCGGTAGAGCGGGTTATAGCGGTTGATTCTCTGCCGCGCCCTGGCGGTCATGACACCGAAGGCGGCCAGCAGACCCGTGAACAGGCCCCACGCCAGATACCGCCAGTCCGCGCCGTGCCACAGGCCGGAGCAGACAAAGACGATGACGATGTTTAAGTAGTGCCGCCACGGGGCGCAGCGGCTGCCGCCGAGGCTGAAATAGACGTAGTCGCGGAACCAGCTCGTCATCGAGATATGCCACCGCCGCCAGAAATCGTTGAAGGTCCGCGCTTCAAACGGGGACTGGAAGTTCTCGATCAGGTCATAGCCCAGAATGCGCGCCGCGCCCAGGGCAATGTCGCAGCAGCCGGAAAAGTCCATGTACAGCTGCACGGCAAACAGCACCGTGGCGGCCACGAGGTTCGGGCCGCTCATGCTGCCGACATCGCCGTAGACCAGCGAGACATAGTGGCTCAGGTTGTCGGCAAGGACCATCTTTTTCGTGTAGCCCCACAGCATACGGAACGCGCCGCCCGCGCAGCGGCCATAGCTGAACCGGCGGCTTTTCTGGATCTGCGGGCGCATCTGGGGATAGCGCTCAATAGGCCCGTTGATGAGGGTGGGGAAGAAGCTGACAAACAGCGCGTAGTGCAGCAGGTTTGTCTCGACCCGGCAGCGGCGCTTGTAGACGTCGATGGTGTAGCTCATCGCCGCAAACGTGAAGTAGCTCAACCCCAGCGGGGCCAGCAGATTCTCCCGGTGGGAGAGGATGCTGCCGCCCACCGTGTCCGCCAGCAGGTTCCAGTATTTGTAGTAGACAAGGATGCCGATGCCGAACCCCACCGACGCAGCCAGTGCCAGCACCCGCACGGGCTTGGCCCTGACCTTGCCGATGATCAAGCCGCACAGCCAGGTCAGCACCGTGGCGGCGGCGATCACCCAGACCAGCGGGCGGTTGACGGGGTCATAGCAGAAGAAGCCGTAGCTGGCGGCCAGCAGAAAGTAGGGCCGCAGCACACGGGGCAGGGCATAGTTGATGAGCGCCACTGCCGCAAAAAAGGCGAGGAACAACAGCGAGGTAATTGCCATGGTCTGATCCTCGCACAGGAAGGCGAGGACCTGCTCCCAAGTTATCGTCATGATTCCTATTCTCCGCAATTATTTCTTTTCTTCCAGGTCGCGCACGCGCTTTTCCAGCATGGCGTTGGCCTGGGTCAACCGCTTGCACTTGTCGGCCAGCTGGCTGATGGCAATGCTCAGCGAGAGCAGTACCACCAGCACAAAGCAGAACATTAACAAAAACACCAGATTGACCGGCATCTCAATGTCCAACAGGTCGCGCAGCACGTAGACCACGTAGGGGAACGCCGCCGCAATGACCAGCCCGACGGCCAGCGCAAGCCAGAGCAGACTGTACTTGACGCTCATCAGCCCGCGCTTCAAAAACGCAAAGATGGTGAGCAGCAGCACCACCGCGCCCAGAATCATAAACAGCTGTAATTGTGCGGTCATGCGCGGCCCTCCTTGCTTTTGCGGATGGACAGACGGTCAATGATGAGCGCCAGCGAGACCTTGATCATGTAGTAGACGCTCTTGAAGCTGTGGATGCTGGACACGCCGCCCTGCCGCTCCCGCATGATGACGGGGGCCTCGGCCACCTTGAAGTCCGCCAAAATCGCGGCCAGTGCGGCCTCCGGCTCCGGGTAGTCGATGGCGTAGTGCCGGGCAAAATAGGCGGTCATCCGCGCATTGGTCGCGCGGAAGCCGCTGGTCACGTCCAGCACCCTATGCCCGGACAGCAGGAAAATCAGCCCGCTCAAGAACCGGATGCCGACCCGGCGCATAAAGCTGGTCTGGAAACCCTCTTTTTTGACAAAGCGGCTGCCGATGCACATATCGCATTCGCCGTCCAGCACGGGCTGCACGATCTCCATCAGGTAGGCGGGGTCATGCTGGCCGTCGCCGTCCATCTGCACGGCCACATCGTAGCCGTTGCGCACGGCGTACAGGTAGCCGCACTGCACGTTGCCGCCGATGCCCAGATTGACCGGCAGGTCCAGGAAGGGGTAATGATGCTTGCGAAGCAGCTCAGCGCTGCTGTCGGTAGAGCAGTCGTTCACGACGAGAAAATCCACCTCCGGGCATTCCGCACGCAGATTTTCCACCGTATTGACGATGTTATCCTCCTCATTGTAGCACGGGATGATAACAAGAACTTTTTTATCCAAAGGGGTGTACCTCTCAATTTGGGTAGTGTAGCATTTTGGAAACGGGGACGGCGCCCTTGGCCCCCTCTGGGAGGGTGACTCCCCACTGCGTGGGGAGATGTCGCGTAGCGACAGAGGGGCTCGGGCCCGAAGGGCTCCGCCCGCAGGCGGTGGGGGAGAGAACCTTGCGGTTATCCGAAACATTTCGGGCCGTGGCAAGGTTCTCTCCCTCCGGCCCTGCGGGGCCACCTCCCTCCCAGAGGGAGGCAGGGAGAAAACCGCAGAGCGATTTGCAAAAGGAAACGTAGGGGCGGATTCCATATCCGCCCGGGGAACCTGCCGCTGCTGCACACGGCTGCGGGCGAGCAATGCTCGCCCCTGCAACGCGGTTCCGCTCAAACGCCTTTGACCGTAAACTCCTCCAGCCGCTTCAGCAGCTCGGCACGGCGGTAGTGGGCGGTGTAATACGCCTTTGCCTTCGCGCCCAGTGCGGCCCGCTCGGCGTCGGTCATGCGGTACAGCGCCAGCATATTGTCCGCCAGCGCCTTTTGGTCGCAGGCCGGGCTGACAAGTCCGCCGCCGCTCTCCAGGACTGCCGCATAGCCCGCGCCGTTCATCGAGGCCAGCACCGGCTTGGCCGCGGCCATGTAGCTGGCCAGCTTGCCGGGAACGGTCAGTCCCAGATCGGGTGAGTCGGAAAGCGAGATCAGCAGCGCGTCGGCCAGCGCCGTAAACCGGGGCACATCAGCGGCGGGCACACTGCCGTAAAACGTCACGGCGTCCCCGGCGTGCAGGTCGGCAGCCTGTTTCTGCAAAGCCTCGCGGCTCATGCCGTCGCCGACCAGAAGAAGATGCAGGTGCTCCGCCCCGGCGGCGCGGGCGTCCAGCACGGCACGGATCACCATGTCCAGGCTTTGCGCCGGGGTGAACGTGCCGGTGAACACTATGTTGAACCGCCCCGCAAACTGTGCCTCCAGCGCCGCGTCATGCTGCGGCACGGCATAGAAATCCTCGCAGTACTGCGGAATGACCGCCACGTCCGCCGTGCTCTTGCCGGTGCGAGCGCACAGCCGCTCTTGCAGCGGCCCGCTCATGGCGATCAGCCGGTCACAGCGCCTGTACAGGCTGTCGCTGACCGACTGCGCGACCCAGCGCATAAACCTGTTTTTGACCGGCAGCACGCTGTACAGATTCTCCGGCCAGAGGTCAAGGACGTAATTCGTGAACGGTATATGGTGCTTTTTTGCATACCGGATGGCAGGCCAACACATCAGCACGGGGCTGGTGTTGAAGCAGAACACCGCATCGTACCCGCCGGGCAGACGCTTTAACGCCCCCGCCGCGTAGAGCGGCCAGCTGACGTAGTTCAGAAAAATCGTCTTGCCGGTGTTGCCCTTGCGGGGGATCTCCCGCGCACGGAACACCCGTGCACCCTTGTAGACTTCCTCAAACGGGCCGTCGGCGCTGTAGCCGTCGAACCATTCGCCCTTCGGGTAGTTGGGCAGACCGCAGAGTACGTCCACGGAGAGACCGTCCTGCACGAAGCCTTCGACAATATCGTTGATGCGGAAATTTTCCGGCCAGAAATGCTGGGTCACTACCAGTATGCGCATAATATATCGTGTTCCTGTCGCTTAGTATTTGCGCCACACCATCTTGTTGACAACACCGGTGTAGCTCTGGATGATCTTGACGACCTTGTCGGAGACATTCTCGTCCACGTAGTTGGGCACGGGCAGGCCGAGGTCGCCGTTCCGGTTCATCTCCACAGCCACGTCCACGGCCTGCAGCAGGTGGTCTCCGTCGATGCCCGCCAGAATGAAGCAGGCCTTGTCCAGCGCCTCAGGGCGCTCGGTGGAGGTGCGGATGCAGACCGCCGGGAACGGATGGCCGACGCTCGTGAAGAAGCTGCTTTCCTCGGGCAGCGTGCCGGAGTCGGACACGACGCAGAAGGCGTTCATCTGCAGGCAGTTGTAGTCATGGAAGCCCAGAGGCTCATGCTGAATGACGCGCTTGTCGAGCTTAAAGCCGCTCTGCTCCAGACGCTTGCGGCTGCGCGGATGGCAGGAGTAGAGGATCGGCATATCGTACTTTTCCGCCATCTTGTTGATGGCGGTGAACAGCGAGGTAAAGTTCTTCTCGGTGTCGATATTCTCCTCGCGGTGGGCAGACAGCAGAATGTACTTGCCCTTCTCGAGACCCAGACGCTGGTGGATGTCGGACGCCTCGATTTTTTCCAGATTCTGGTGCAGCACCTCGGCCATCGGGGAGCCGGTCACGTAGGTGCGCTCCTTCGGCAGGCCGGTGTCGGCC
>ERZ1108170.543-NODE-543-length-29844-cov-3.617577_pt1 | contig 29844 bp, 20 predicted proteins | sample MGYA00403705_ERZ1108170 | MGnify/ENA primary metagenome ERZ1108170 (study PRJEB35170, sample SAMEA104062422) | human gut metagenome | biome: human gut; feature: human-associated habitat; material: faeces | place: Denmark | collected 2012-06-15 ...
GCGTAGCACGGCGGGGCCAGCGGCACGTCAAAAGACCATACACCTACGGGCGAAGGACCACCAAACTGGGCTAGGCAGCCGGGCAGATCTTCTTGAAGAGCTCGATGACGTCGTCGAGCGTCGCCTCGCGCGGGTTACCCGGGAAGCAGGCGTCGGCCATGGCGTCCTTGGCCAGGACCTCGATCTCGTCAGCCTTCATGGCCTCGCAGACGTGCGGGATGTTCACGTCGGCGGAGAGCTGCTTAACGGCGGCGATGGCGGCATCGGCGGCCTCGTCGGTGCTCATGCCCGTGGTGTCAACGCCCATGGCGACGGCGACCTTGGCCAGGCGCTCGGCACAAACCGGCTTGTTGAACTCCATGGCGATCGGCAGCAGCATGGCGCAGGCGACACCGTGCGGGGTGTCGTAGTGAGCGGACAGCGTGTGAGCCATGGCGTGGTCGATACCCAGGCCAACATTGGAGAAGCCCATGCCGGCGACATACTGGCCAAGAGCCATGCCCTCGCGGCCGGAGCCGGGCTGACCGGACTTGGCCTCGGCAACGGAGTCGCGCAGGTTCTCGCTGATCAGCTTAATAGCCTCAAAGTGGAACATGTCGGAGAGCTCCCAAGCGCCCTTGGTGGTGTAGCCCTCGATGGCGTGGGTCAGAGCGTCCATGCCAGTGGAAGCGGTCAGACCGGCGGGCATGGAAGCCATCATGTCGGGGTCGACGACGGCGACCTCGGGGGCGTCGTTGGTGTCGACACACACGAACTTGCGGACCTTCTCGGGGTCGGTGATGACGTAGTTGATGGTCACCTCGGCAGCGGTACCGGCGGTCGTCGGCACGGCGATGGTGAACACGGCGTGGTTCTTAGTCGGAGCGACGCCCTCGAGGCTGCGGACGTCGGCGAACTCGGGGTTGTTGATGATAATGCCGATGGCCTTAGCGGTGTCCATGGAGGAGCCGCCACCGATGGTCACGATAGCGTCAGCCTCGGCGGCCTTGAAGGCCTCGACGCCGTCCTTGACGTTCTGGATGGTGGGGTTGGGCTTAATCTCGGAGTAGAGGCTCCAAGCGATGCCGGCAGCGTCGAGCTCGTCGGTCACCTTAGCGGTAACGCCAAACTTGACCAGATCGGGGTCGGAGCAGACGAAGATCTTCTTGTAGCCGCGACGCTGGAGCTCGCCGGGGATCTCCTTGATGGCGCCGGAACCATGATAAGAGATGGTATTGAGAACGAAACGATTAGCCATTGATAGCCTCCCATCGTGTGTGGGGCACCCATTACGCCCCACGCTATGAGTCCCATCCTAACGCTTTTGAAACAAAAAACACGTGGGAACGTCAAATTAGTTAAAGCGTTTCAACATGATAACGGAGTCCTAGACCTTCCCTCCCGACAGCAGCGAAGGCTAGATTATAGAAGCAATCGCCCAAAGGATACGACCACTCAGTCTATAAATTGTTTCTGTTTTAGCAATATATGTTTGACAATACGGTTATATATGGTTACCTTATAGTAAACATCTTAGTTCACTAAAATAACATTAGTGAAATGAAAGAGGCGGTAGAAATGTTAGTTCTACCCATAAAGACCCTCTTGGGCCACTACATTTATGATGCCAATCGAAACGAGATACTTGCAGTAAGCAAAGATCTCTTCAATTACATCTCAGAAGTCCAAGCAGGCGAAGTTTGCCCCGACTCCTATAAATCAGACCAAGAATTCCAGTTACTACAATCATGTGGCTACTGCTGCGATTCGCCATTGCAGGATGTCGCTTATCCATCAATTGACCTTTTGAAAGTTAAGCTGGAAAGAAATTTACGGATGATAACCCTTCAGCTGACTCAATCTTGCAACTTCCGATGTGATTACTGTATCTATTCCGAAAACTCCTTATACAACAGAACCCACAGTCATAACTCTATGTCTGTTTCGACGGCCAAACATGCAATCGAATTCTTTAAGATGCACTCGATTGACAACCCAAACCCGGTCGTAGCATTTTATGGAGGAGAACCTCTCCTTCGATTTAGTGAAATTAAGCTAATTACTCAATATGCAGAACAGGTATTTGAAGGAAAACACATCTCATTTCGAATTACAACCAATTGCTCTCTTTTATCTGAAGATATGGTTAAATTCTTCTTCGATTCTGGACATGAATTCTATTTGCTAATCAGTCTTGACGGGCCGCAGCAAATCCATGATAAGTCTAGGCATTACGCTAACGGTGAGTCCTCATACCAAGCAGTTATAGACAATGTTCATATGATTTTAGACAACCATCCTGAACGCAACAAATATATTCATTTTAATGCCGTAGTCGACACGAACAACATCTATAAAACAGTCTCTTCCTTTATAAATGATAAGGATATCGAGGCTTGCGATGTTCAATTCAACTACTTGGAACGCAACGGGCGTATCGCCCCCTACAATGACAAGTTCTCAAGTCAACTGAATTACGCCTTATTTAAAGCAAGAATTATGGACGAGCGCAAGATCGAAAAAGGAAACTGCAGCGATAGGCTCGCTTCATATACGCTTGCAAGCATCAACCAAAACATTAAGCGATTTGCACCTTCGAACATCCCAACAAAAGCTATACCCGGTGGTCCATGCGAGCCAGGAGTTACGCGTCTATTTGTGACAACAGCAGGAGCGCTTCTTCCTTGCGAAAGGGTCAGCGAAACAACCAAGGACATGTATATCGGTACATTGGATTCAGGATTTGATTTAGGTCAAATTGAAAAGATGATCAATGTTTCAAAGCTGACCAGCGATTCATGTAAAAAATGTTGGGCATTTCAGCTGTGCACTCAATGCATTAAAAGCGCAGATTGCAAAGGAGTAATTAGCCCTGATTACAAACGAACAGCATGCGACAACTCAAAACGAATTGCCTTTGATCGACTTAATCAGAAAATACTTCGCTTTGAGCTTCATAGACACGAAGTGTCCATTACAACGGCTCTTAAAAGGAACAAGCGATAATAATCATGAAGACAATTGGACTTATATCTTTCACGAGAGCTGACTATCCTCTTCTAATTGGATTGCTAGGAGTTGGCTACAATATTCGGGTATCAACACCATGCGGCATTCTACCGGACGGCGTAGATGTTGCCAACCTTGTTAATTGCAAAGAAATTGGCATAAGAAATCGAATTAACTATGTAACGACAATCGATGAATCAGACCTGGTTGTCGTTTTATCGACGAAAGAAAGCGCCACAGGACTCATAGAATTTAGTAAACACGCTGAAACCTATGCACATTCTGTAAATAAGAAGGTTGTCAGTCAACTCGCCACTGAACAAATTGAGTCTAGCAAAAGCGACATGCAGGAATTAGCCCTGATACCAAAAATTGTTGTCGGGAATCTATATGCACCCGCCGATTCAACAATTACGTTTAGTAGCATCGTTAGCGAGATGAGAAAGCACCATCCCAATCTATGCGCTTTGAGCTTCAATCCTTTAAATGAAATCTGGGGCTGCAACACCCTTAGTTTTGATGGTGGCCAATCCGCCGTCATCAAAATGAATGAGCAGATCAACATCATCATTGAGAATGATAAATCCGACCTAGCTCTATTAGAAACGCCCAATGTGCTTATGAAATACGACGAGCACATTTACGGAGATTACGGATTAGGATCGATTGCTGCATGTCGAGCTTTCTGCCCTGACTTGGCCATTATCAATATCCCATACACGATAGCCGACTACGACATAATGCTTGGACTCATGCCCATAATTGAAACGCTAACGCAAGCAGAGAAAGTTCAATTTGAAATTACAAACGAAGTACTTGACGCCACTGAAGGGTTGGAGACGCATAGGTTTCAAATAAGCTATTCATCTAGCGATAAAGCAATTCAAGCAGCAAGAGAACTTCGACTAAGAGGAATGCCCTGTTTCTCAGCCAGCTTAGATCCAGAAGAATCATTACTATGCTGCAAAACAATCGAGAACGAGTTGTTTGATTTCGATATTGGGGTGCTGAAATGACAGCATATCGTAAAGATGAAACCATCTACGCAGAAATCGAAAAAGCGATAAGCAATATTAGAGATTTGGATTTGACTCAATTTGACCAAAATCTAAGAAATCAGCAATTGACCGACCCGCCATTCAACTTGTCCTCATCAGATTTAGTTCGACTGCTTATTTATCTTGAAAGCAGGTTTTCTGTTTACGTTGAGTACTCGTCGATTGAAAACCTAGGGTTCAACAGTGTTGAGGAGGTGAAGAAGGTAATAGAACAGTCAGAAACAATCGAACAATGGGAGGCAGATCATGAGAAGTATTCGTCCATTTAACATGCATGCAGTTAATAGCGTCATTCATTTTGTTAGAAATTGCCCATGCGGTTATTGCAGCTGCATGTACTGCAACATACTGCGCAATTCTCCGCACGAAGCAGAAGTCGGTTCCAATTCGATCGAGGCGATGACGCGTGGTGGCTACTGGTCCTAAATCGAGCAAGACGGTTACAAACGAATATCGAATCTCAATTGAAGGTAACCCTTATCCGCATGCTCTAGCTCTCATCAACCCAGCCGGAGACAACCTCAATATCAAAAGACATGGGTTCACGGGTCCACTAGGACAGCTATTGAGTCTAAAATATACCGTTTATGACGATGCAAATGAAAAACTCTTTACTGTCGTCGACGGTGGTTTTAGTAACATGCCCAGGGTTGCGCTCATCATCGAACACAAGGAAGTTGCGGTGTTCGATTATGGCCTAAACAGACTTGAGATGAAGTGCGTAACGAACATACCGAATTACACAATAAAAGGTAACTTCCTATTTGGAGATTACGACATATTCAGCCAACGGGAAGTGAAGCTATCTTCAGTTATCGTCCTTCAATGTGATAAACAATCGTGCTTTAGCATACAGGTTTTGGATAAAGCCGAATTGGCCGCCGCAATTGGAATACCCACAGCCATTGCCCTTCTGAGGGCTCGGATTGAAGAGCATCTCGAATAAATCGCAAAAAGCAGTTCGTAGCAACGTTCAGGAGCTAGATAGTTTTTTCTGGCTCCTGAAACTGCATTACATAGTCTGCAAATTGTTCGAAACCATGTCCATGATCCGCAATGATGACGATTCGCTCTTTCATCTCCTGCGCAACCACCATCTTCAAAAAGGATATCGAAGCATTATCTAAATTGTTGCAAGGCTCATCCAAAATAATAATAGAATAACTGCTCAGAAAGGCCCTACAAAGTAATAGAGAAGCCAGTTCTCCGCCAGACAAATTGTGTCCCCTAGCTCCAATGATGGGATTTACTTCAAATAATTTATCGAGGCTAAAACCCTTCAAAAGATAGATGAGTTTTTCAGAGTCAATATCTACAAGACCATAGTAAAGAGCCTTCCTGAAAGTTCCCCCCATTATCAAATGTCTTTGCGGCATAGTTGCGCAGGGTAGCTGGATTAAAGTCGAACCATCGAAAATGACAGTAGACTCATTAACACACAGTCTGCCAGCAACTGGCGACAATAATCCGTTCAATACTTCCAGAAATGAAGATTTACCACATGCATTAGGGCCGCTTACTAAAACCAGACAAGGTGCCTGTATCGTGCAATCTGGAATTGTTATCCTCTCATTAGTTTCGTTCGACGAAAACGAGAGAATGATTCCTTTCCAACTAATTCGATCAGCGTGATCGAAACATATCAAATTAGGTTTTTCAGCTTCCAAAAGACGACGTAATTCCAAGACACGGTGCAACGATCTAAACGACGGCTGAAGCTGAGCCCAACAATTCAGAACAAGAGGAAAAGGAGAATAGCATAGAAGTACAAGTTGATAGCTCTGCACCGCAATCCCGACCGTCAGTCCGCGCTTTGACACAAGGAAAATAAGCAGCAGAACTGAAAGCAAGCCAGTAATGATGTTGCCAGCGTCAACTATTTCAGTTGCCAATCTCGCAAAGACACTCTCCTCAACTCGAGAGTTCCTGCAGGCTTTAAGCATCTTTTTATAGCGAAGTAATTCCAAGTTAATTGAACGAGAAATACGAATGTAAAGTCGACAATTTATTAGTTGGGCTAAATAAGCAGAACCCCTCGCCTGGGCCTCCAATGCCTTTTCGCTCTTAGTCGATAGCTTACTAAGAGCGAACGGATATAGAAGCGAAATAAACAATGCCGAAACACAAACAGGAATCAAAAGCAACAAAGAGATATTAGATAGTGCCACAAACGATACCAAACCCGTCACTAGGCACGGAAGAAACGCAGTTGTAAATATTCCAATCATCGGCTGTAGGTTCCCAGCCTCTTCAATGCGCGATAACAGGTAGTCACTGTCTTTTGCTAAAACTAAGGGCCGCTCTAAAGCATGGCGGGCAAGCAATCTATAGAAGCAGTTAGTGCCATCGGAAGCCAATTGCTCCGCATATTTTGATCTGAACAGGTTTGTCACCAGCTCAACTGAGAGCAATACTAGCAGGCCTAACCCAATGCATAAAACGTTACGATAATTAGAGCGAAGCAGGCCATAGTCTATTATCAACGATTCAGCTTTAACAACAGACAGCTCCACCAGGGCAGATAAAATGCAGAGCGCCATCAACTTGATTACTGTCGTCTTATTTTGAATAAAAAGCTCTGGCATATGTCCATCCCCTCAACTAATAATTATAGCTAGAAAGATGACATTTTTATTCTATAGCCTTAAGCAGCACGCTTTGCTGACGTCAAATCTTGTCATTACAAACATGCACCTTAGGCTTAAAACTCAAAAAAAGGGGCGGCTGAGATGGCCGTCCCCTCCCCATTATCGATCTATCTGGCAAAGGGACGGCCCCTTTGCCGCATTCGGTTACTTTCGGCAGCCCTCTTTCCAAGCCTCGGCCGCAACCTTCCAGCGTAAGCGCAAGTCGCGCTCGCGGTCGATGAACATGATGGCAAACGCGACAAACAGCAGCAAGCTCGCCACGACGATGGCATGCAGGCCCATGCGCTCAATACACCAGTTGCCCAACACGGCGCCAAACACAAAGGTAAAGATCACGCCAAAGTACAGCAGGCCGTTTTCCAAAAAGCCGCGCCTGTGGGTGATGATGTAATCGTCCACGTTTTGCAGCGCGTTGCGCAAGTTGCCGATGCACATGGTCGTAGCGATGCCGTGACCGTGGATCTTGCGGAAGCTCTCGACCTGCATGCCGCAGGCAAACGAGGTGAGGCAGTTGGCGAGCAGGTTGAAATTGCCGCCCGGGATAAAGCTCACGCCCAGCAAGATGACGGCTTCAAAGAACACCGTCACCTGACGCCAGTGGATCACGCTGCCAAACCGCTCGTGTACCAGGTCGGCAAGCATAATGCCCACGGCAAACGACACCACAGGGAAGAAGTAGCGCCCCGCAAGTGCCCAATTGCCCTCCGAGATGCTCACGCCCACCAGCAAGATGTTGCCCGTCTGCGCGTTGGCGAAAACATGGTCGCGCCCAATGTACGAATACACGTCCATAAAGCCACCGGCGAGCGCCAAGATAATGCCCAGCTCAATAGACTCCGATATCTGTTTGGCACGCTGCATCGTCGTGCATCCTCCTTGTTGACGACTCTCTCGTGCGTTGGCGGAAACATAGCCGCCGTTCATACTGTAACCCATTGACAACATGACGTGCGCGCGAGACAGGTTCTCCAACGCGCGGATACACAGTCTGGAAACAAACGGCGGGCGCGGCGCCGACACCCGAAGCCTCGTGTACTCCACCAGTCTTTTTAGCGCCGTCCCAAAAAGACTGGTTACAATTACGTGCAGCATACTAACAACGGGAGGAATCGTGGCACAAAAGCCCCAGGACGCTCAGCACAACCAGCACGGCAAGCATGCCCAGCGCGGCCAGCAGCAAAAGCGCGGCGGTAAGACGCAGGGCTCGCGACCCACGCATGCCCCGGCGGCGCCCGCCCGTCCCTGGCGCCCGGGCCGCGATAAGTTCCTCCCCGTCAGCCGCGCCGACATGGATGCCCGCGGCTGGGACCAGTGCGACTTTGTCTACGTCTGCGGCGACGCTTACGTGGACCACCCTAGCTTTGGTATGGCCATCATCAGCCGCATACTCGACGCGCACGGCTACAAAGTGGGCATCATCTGTCAGCCCGACTGGACCGACCCCGCCAGCATCACGGTGCTCGGCGAGCCGCGCCTGGGCTTTCTCGTCAGCGCCGGCAACATGGACTCCATGGTCAACCACTATTCGGTGACCAAGCACCGCCGCCACACCGACGCCTATACTCCCGGTGGCGAGGAGGGGCACCGCCCCAATCGTGCCGTCACGGTCTACGGCAACCTCATCCGCCAGACGTTCAAGGATGCTCCCATCATCATCGGCGGCATCGAGGCGAGCTTGCGCCGTCTGGCCCACTACGACTACTGGCAGGACAAGCTCAAGCGCTCGGTACTGCTCGACTCGGGCGCCGACATCCTCATCTACGGCATGGGCGAGCACGCGATCGTCGAGATCGCCGACGCGCTCGACGCGGGGCTGCCCGTCGATCAGATCACCTATATCAACGGCACCGTCTACCGCACAGGCTCGCTCGACGAGGTCTACGACTACGATCTGCTGCCCAGCTGGGACGACCTTACCGCCGACAAGCTCAACTACGCGCGCAGCTTTAATGTGCAGCAGCAGAATATGGACCCCATCACCGGTCATCGCCTGGTAGAGCCCTACCCCAACAGCGTCTATGTGGTGCAAAACCCGCCGTCGGCAACACTCACCACCGACGAGATGGACGAGGTTGCCGAACTCCCCTACGCACGCGATTGGCATCCCGACTACGACGCGGCAGGCGGCGTGCCGGCCTTTGCCGAGATCAAGTTTTCCATTAGCTCCAACCGCGGCTGTTTTGGCGAGTGCTCGTTTTGCGCGCTCACCTTCCATCAGGGCCGCGTACTGCAGATGCGCAGCCACGATTCGATCATGCGCGAGGCCGAGCTGCTCACGCGCGATCCCGAGTTTAAGGGCTACATCAACGACGTGGGTGGACCGACGGCCAACTTTAGCCGCCCCGCCTGCGATAAGCAGCTCAAGCACGGCGTGTGCAAGAACAAGCGCTGCCTGTGGCCGAGCGTGTGCAAGAACATGGTGGTCGACGAGAGCGGCTACACGCAGCTGCTGCGCGACCTGCGCCAGCTGCCGGGCGTCAAGAAGGTCTTCGTGCGCAGCGGCATCCGTTTTGACTACACCATGGCCGATGCCTCGGACGAGTTTTTGCGCGAGCTGCTGGAACACCATGTCTCGGGCCAGCTGCGCGTAGCGCCCGAGCACGTGAGCGACGCGGTACTGTCCGTGATGGGCAAACCGAGCCGCGCCGTCTACGATGCGTTCTGCCGCAAATTTGAGCGCCTGAACCGCGAGTACGGACTCAAGCAGTACGTGGTGCCGTACCTGATCTCGAGCCACCCCGGTTCAACGATGAAGGAAGCCGTGGACCTTGCCGAGGCCGTGCGCGACATGGGCTACATGCCCGAGCAGGTGCAGGACTTCTACCCCACACCGTCCACTATGTCGACCTGTATGTACTACACCGGCGTGGATCCGCGCACCATGGAGCCGATCTATGTGGCGCGCGACCCGCATGAGAAGGCCATGCAACGCGCGCTCATCCAGTACCGCAAGCCCGAGAACTACAAGCTCGTGCGCGAGGCACTGGAAAAGGCCGGCCGTCGCGATCTGATCGGCTACACCAAGCATTGCCTGATTCGCCCCGTGCCGCCACGCCCGGGCGAGACGTCTGCCGGCGGTGGGCATGGCACCGGCAAGAAGGGCGGTAAGGCCCACGGTGGCGCCGCCGGCAAGGGACCCAAAGGCAGCAAGGGCCACGGCGGCATGTCGCGTGCGCAGAACACCGCAGGCCGCAACCGCGCGGCCCAGGGGCGTCAGGGCGCCAACGGCGGCGGCAGGCGCAACTAGCGAAGTGGTGCACTCGCTGCGTCTATCCCACACGCGTGGCGCAGCGAGTGCATTGCCTCAATGAGAATGACGCCGGCGATAGCAACCGTGGCCACCACGTCGAACGGCGTGTTCACAAACCAGAGCAACGTCATGAGATACGACCCAGCATTAAAGGCAAAGTGCAGCAGGATCGTGTAGCGAAGCTTTCCGGTCGTCACGAGCACCCAACCAAAAATGAGTCCGGCAGCGCCCGCATAGCAGCCCTGCACCCAGTTCATGTGCATAAAGCCGAAGACCGCCGCCTGCAGCACGATTGCCGCGGCGACGCCCCAGGTGCTCGGGGCCGCCCAGGGCACCATGGCGCCGTCCTGCGCGTTCGCGCGGCGCCGACGCTTCCAGAGCGGACGGCACTGTGGGTTAAACGCTCGGAGCGAAAACTCAAAAATGATACCGCGCACCAGCAGTTCCTCGCAAAACGGAGCGCCGAGCACCGTGGTCAGAACGGCCAGATAGCTCGTGTCCCCCATGCCTGTCTCCTCGACAAGTTCGCTGTAATCGGCCGCCGCCTCGGGCAACAGCGACAGCACAGCGTCGGTCACGTAGCCAACGACCACCTGCAGGGCAAGGCCGATCATGATAACGCAGGCGATGCGTTTCCACGCCCCACGCGCTCCCCCGCCAAGCGGACGCTCGCCCTGCCAGCGTGCCATAAACGAGCGCGGCCACAGATAACGCCACCACAGCAGCGCCATCAAAAACGATGCCGTCTGCGCGACGGCCTGAAGCAATTGAATGTCGAGGTCATCGATCGAAAAACCCATGAACACCGATGCGACGCCAAGGGCGGAGAACAAAACGACGCTCAGGGCAATATCGGCAGCGACGACGCCAAAACAGGCAAGCGCCCAAATCATCGCATTGAGCATGCCAACCTCCTCCCGACGACTAGTCATTGGGGACGTTCTTCAACGACTAGCTGTTGGGGACAGTCTTTGCCAAAAGCCCCGTTGGGCGAGATGTCGAACGGGAAGGTGCCGCAGCGATTGAACGCGGCGATAAACATGCGGATAGCGTTGGACGGCGTGGTGCCCACGAGCTGGGTTGCCGCCGCGAAGGCTGCCTTTTCCTCGGGCAAGACCTTCGCGACTACGGGGGTCATGTGTTCTGCCATGGCGCTTCCTTTTTGAAACGACGGTAGTGCGGATAGATGCGGGCCACGCGGCTGGGCGACGGGCTGTGAAGGCAACCCGATTGGCCCGCATCTGGAGTTTGTTCTACGGCGTTGGTATTACTTGGTATTCCAAAGTATTACCCCGCAGATAGAATACCATACCCGACCCCATGGGAACGGAGAAAAAACGGATCATTTTGTTGCTGAATAAGTCTTTAGAGCGTGATGATGTCCGAGATATTGAGGGCCCGAGCGTCAGCGGAATCGTGCGTGGCAAGCAACAGCATACGGCCGTCGAGCAAGTCGAGCACGACCTCGGCGCATGCGTCGCGCGCAGCGGTATCCAGACCGGTAAAGGGCTCGTCCAGAATCACCGCGTCGCCCGGACACAGCAGGGCTCGGGCAATCTCGACGCGACGGCGCTGCCCGCCCGAGAGCTCGGCCACGCGGGCATGCACATCGATCCCCGGTACCAGCAGGCGCAACAAGGCAGCGGCACTCGAGGCATTCACGCGTGCATCGGCGCACACCAGCACGTTATCCAAAGCAGAGGCGTCCTCGACCAGGCGCACGTCCTGAAACACCATGGAGCACGGTGCGCACTCCCCCGCCACCAGCGCAAGCAACGTCGACTTGCCCACGCCCGAAGCGCCCATCACACAGGTGCGTCCACCGGCGGGCACATGAAGCACCAGTCCGTCGAGCGCCGGCGACCAGGGCGCCCGGTCGCCCACGGCGAGCGCAAGCTCCGCAGCAGCCCCGCCGCCAGCAGAGCCGCACGCACGCCCGCGCAGTCCATGCCCATGTGCCCGCACGGCCGCGCGCCACGCCACGGGTCCCGAAACCCGCAGCAGCCACACCAGCACGCGCTCACACGCCCACGAGGCGGCAACGACCAACACGGTCCACGCCAGCAGATCAGCCGTCTCGATGAGCAGCTTCGCCTGATAGATGCGTTCGCCCACGGTGCCCGTCGCCATGCCGATGAGCTCCGCCGCCACGCCGGCCTTCCAGCTCATGCCAATCACGGCCCGGGCGCACGAAAGCACAAACGGCAGGACCTCGCGCCAGGTATGGGCGCAAAACAGACGCCAACCCCGCACGCCATGCAGACGAAACATCTGCTCCAGCGGCTTATCCGCTTGCGTCAAGCCCTCGACCAGTGAGAAATACACGGCCGGCAGCGCCATCAAAAAGACCACGGCGATGCTCACGCGCGCCGACCCCAGCCAAATGAGCAGCAGGACCACCACGCAGGCAACCGGCGTCGCCTTTACAAACGAAAGCGCCGGCGCCACCAAGCGCGCAAACGCCCGCGACCGCACCGAGGCCCCCGCCAGCACACCGCCGCACACCGCGGCAAGCGCCAAACCGCCTAGAATCCGCGCACCCGAGCCCGCCAGAATCGCCCACGTGGCGGCATCGCACACCAGCCGTAGCAACGCCACCACAACAGCGCCCGGCCCCGGCAAAATCAACGGCTGCGCCACCAGCGCCGCCGCGAAGACCCACACGGCAAGCCAAAAGGCGGCAACGGCACCTGCTGCCGCCACCGCCTTCATACGCTCTGCCATTTGTCGAGCAAACGCACGCACGGGCTACTCCATGTAGTAGAAATCGTCAGCCGGGAGCTTGCCGCCCACGGCGCTCGCGTCCGCATCGGCCAGCACCTGCAGGTACCCACCGAGCGCCGCCTTCATATCCTTCCCCGTCTGGCACACGAGCATGCACCCGGGAATCGCCTTTTCGGCAATCGTGGCGTTATCCACGATGCCCGCATCGACCACGGCCTGAGCCCAGTCTGCCGGCGCCGCGTTCACGGCCTTCACACTCGCCGCGTGGCGGCTCAAGAATTCCGCCACGGCCCCGGGATGCTCCTCGGCAAAGGCCCGGCGCACCACGGTCACGCCCGTCAGCAAGCGCGAACCCGTGTCACCTGCCAGCTCGTCCCACACATCGGTCAGGCTTACCGGAGCCGACAGCTTGCCTTCGCTCTTTGCGATGGCAGCGGTCTTGAACGGCTCGGGCAGCACGCCCACGGCAGACGGATCGGCAAGCAACGCCGACAGCACCTCGGTAGGCTCGCTCTTAAACTCGAGCGTCACCTGGCCGGTCAGGCCCGCGCGCTCCAACAGGTAGTTCATGACGTACTCCGGCGTGGTGCCCTTGCCCGTCATGTAGACGGTATGGCCCGCCAGATCGCCAAACGAGGTCACACTCGCGTCGCCCGTCACCACGTTCAGCACGCCCAGCGTGTTGATGTCGATGACCTGCACCGCGCCCTCGGTCTTGTTGTAGAGCACGCTCGCCACGTTGGCGGGCACCAGGGCGATATCGACATCGCCCTGAATCACCTTGGGCACGATCTCGTCGGCTGCGGCGCTGATCGCAAAGTCGAACTCGTTATCCGTCTCGCCACTCGCTGCCTGGTCCATAAACTGCACCAGGCCAATCGAGGTCGGCCCCTTGAGCGAGGCGACGTGCACCTCGACCGGCTCTGCGACAGCACCGGCGCCGTCCGTGGCAGCCGAGCCCACAGCAGACCCCGCCCCCGCAGCTCCGCCGCCACAACCAGCAAGCACGAGTGACAACGCGCCCGCAGCAAGCGCCGAGGCAAATCCCCGGCGCGTCATCTCAACATCAAACGCACGCATGGCTAGCACGCCCCCTCGTTAGGCATCGTCCATGCGTGATGGTCGGTATGCAGCAGCTCCTCGGCCAGCGGCGAGAGCGGCTCGCCCAAGAACTCGCGGTAGCATGCCTGGACATCGGGGTTCTCGTGCGAGAAGCGAATGTCCGCAGCGGCATCCAGGCCCCAGAGCACCTGACCGCGCTCGGCTGCCAGCTCGCAACCGTCGTGGATGGGCTGACCGCCGCCACCGACGCAGCCGCCCGGGCACGCCATGACCTCAACGAAGTCATAGCTCACGCGGCCGTCGCGAATCGCGTCGAGCAGACGGGCGGCATTGCCCAGCCCGTGTGCCACGGCGACGCGCACCTTGGTGCCATCGATATCGGCGACGGCTTCCTTCCAGCCATCCAGGCCACGCACGTCGGTAAAGAAATCGGCATCCGGGTTCTTGCCCGTCACCAGGTAATATGCCGAGCGCACGGCGGCCTCCATCACGCCGCCCGTGGCGCCAAAGATCACGCCCGCGCCCGTGCCAAAGCCCAGCGGCGTGTCGAGCGGCTCCTCGGTAAGTGTGTCGACGCTCACGTGGCTCGCGCGGACCATGCGCACCATCTCGCGCACCGTCAGCGCAACGTCCACGTCGGGCGCGCCGCCCTCGCCCATCATGCTCGGCAGCGCGCACTCAGCCTTCTTGGCCGTACACGGCATAACGGACACCACAAACAGGCGCTCGGGCTCCACGCCCAGCACCTTGGCGTAGTAGGTCTTGGCGATGGCGCCGAACATCTGCTGCGGCGACTTGGACGTGGACAGGCTGTCGACAAACTCCGGATAGCGCGCCTTCACAAAGCGCACCCAACCCGGGCAGCAGCTCGTAAACATGGGCCAGCCGCGGCTGTCGCCTTCGCCCTTAGCGGCCTTGCCCAGGCGCTCGAGCAGCTCGGAACCCTCCTCCATAATGGTGAGGTCGGCCGAGAAATCGGTGTCGAACACGTACTCAAAGCCAACGCGGCGCAGTGCGCAGGCCAGACGCTCGACGGTTGCCTCCTCGCGAGATATGCCGAGCTCCTCGCCCCAGGCGCTGCGCACGGCAGGCGCGATCTGCACCAGCACGATCTTGTCGGGATTAGCAAGCGCGTCAAACACGGTCTCGGTATCGTCGCGCTCGCGCAGCGCGCCCGTCGGGCAATGCGTGATGCACTGGCCGCACGCGACGCAATCGGTCTTGCCGATCGGTGCGCGCCCGCGGGTACCCACAGCGGTATGCGTGGCGCGGTTGGTCAGGTCCCAAATCCCTAGGCCCTGCACGCTCTCGCACACCTTGATGCAGCGCATGCATTTAATGCACTTGTCGTTTTCGCGGATGATGGGGAAATCGAAATCCCAGCCCTCGCCCGCCAAATGCCTTTGATACGGCAGATAGAAAATGCCCAGGTCGTTGGCGATGGTCTGCAGGTTGCAGTTGCCGCTGCGCACGCAGCTCGTGCACTGCGAATCGTGCTGGGACAGCAGCAGCTGCACGTTGGTGCGACGGGCCTCGCGGGCCTTGGGGCTGTTGGTGTGGACCACCATGCCGTCGAGCACGTAGTTGTTGCAGGCGGCAACCAGCTGGTCGCAGCCCGCAACCTCGACCACGCACACGCGGCAGCCACCGATCTCGTTCAGATCGCGCAGATAGCACAGGGTGGGAATCTGGATGCCGACGGACTTGGCCGCATCCAGGATCGTGGTATGCTCGGGAACCACGACCTCGCAATTATCGATAGTGAGCTTGACCATGTTGTGCGCTCCGTTTTCGCTGTTGTCGCCGACGGTGGTTTTGTTGAGCTCTACCATTCCAGGTTCCTCCCTCCGCGGAACGCGCCAAAGCCAAAGTGGTCGCAGCGCAGGCAGCGGCTCGCCTCCTGGCGCGCCTCCTGCTCGGTGAGACCCTGCTCGACCAGATTCCAATCGTGAATGCGCTCGCCGGCCTCGCGCTCGCCCAGCTCGCAGCGGCCGCACTCGTGCTTGCCCTTAAACTGCACGGTCGGCAGCTCCACGTCGAGCTTGATCATGTGGTCAAAGCCCAGGTAGCGGTCGATGTTTGCCGAAGCCACGCGGCCGGCGTTGATGGCACGGATGACGGTGGCGGGACCGGTCTGGCAGTCGCCGCCGCTAAAGAGGCCATCGAAGTTGGGCACGGCGCCGTCCGAATCGGTAACGACGCGACCCCACTTACAGGCGATGCCCATGTCCTCAAACGGCTTGGAATCGATGTCCTGGCCAATGGCCACAAACACGCGCTCGCAGGGAATGACGCGCTCGAGCGTGGCTGCGGCACGCGGGGCCGGACGCCCACGGCGAGGCTCGCCGATAATCTGCGGTTGCACGCGCAGGCCGCTCACGCGACCATCTTCGCCCGTCTCGATGGCGAGCGGCGCCGTGAGCTCCAGAACCTCGCAACCCTCGGCCTGGGCGCCGGCGATTTCGGCGTCCTGGGCCGTCATATCGCAGATGCGACGGCGGTAGACGATGCTTACCTTTTCGGCGCCGCAGCGCACGGCGGAGCGCGCCACGTCCATGGCCACGTTGCCGCCGCCGATGACGCACACGCGCTGGCCGCTCAGGTCGGGCAGTTCGTCGTCACCGATGGCGCGCAGCATCTTGACGGCCGACTCCACGCCGGGCGCCTCTTCGCCCGGAAGGCCGAGCTTCTTATCGCTGTGGGCACCGATGGCCAGGTAGACGGCATCGAACTCGTCGCGCAGGCGGGCAAGCTCCTCGCCGTTGACGGAGTGGTCGAGCTCAACGTCGATACCGGCGCTCAAGATCCAGTCGATCTCGGCCTGCAAGCGCTCGCGCGGCAGACGATAGCTGGGGATGCCGTAGCGTAGCATGCCGCCCAGGTGGTGGCGCTGCTCAAAGATGGTCACCTTGTGGCCCATCACGGCCAGGTAGTAGGCACAGGAAAGGCCGGCCGGGCCGCCGCCGATCACGGCGACGCGCTTACCGGTGTTGTCCACTACATGCGGCTTATGGTCGTTGAGGTCACTGTGTTCAACGGCAAAGCGCTTGAGGGCGAGGATGTTCATGGGGTCGTCGACCATGCCGCGGCGGCAGTGCATCTCGCAGGGATGCTCGCACACCAGGCCGCAGACGAGCGGCAGCGGGTTGTTCTTGCGGATGACCTTAACGGCATCGGCATAGCGGCCCGCCTCGACAAGCGAAATGTACCCGGGAATGTCGACGTGCGCCGGGCAGCCCGAGACGCACGGAACGCGGGCCTCGCGGTCAAAGCCGCAGGAGTGCTCGCGGATGTGATGCTCAAAATCGTCGCGAAAACCGCGGATAGCCGTAAGCGCCATGGCGCCGGCCTCGTAGCCGATGGCGCAATCGCTCGAAAGGTAGATGGTGCGGGCCGTGCGCTCAATCAGGTTGAGCGTGGACTCATCGGCGCGCCCTTCGAGCACATCGGCGAGCAGGTCGCTCAGCGCGCTCAGGCCCACGCGACAGGGCGTGCACTTGCCGCAGCTCTGGGTGGAGCACAGGTTGACGAGCGCTGCCGTAAACTCCACGGGACACGGGGCGAGCGAGCTCACCGCCAGACGACGTCCGAGCGCATCATGCAGGTCGTCCATGACGGCCTGAGCGTGGCTGCGTTCCATTACATGCAGTCGAGCCATAAGATCCCCTCTCACATGGCAGCCCGGAGGCGAGGCCGGGCGAAATTGCTACACGCACAACACTGACCTAAAAAGTTGTGAGGTCTCCATACGGTTCGGCAGGCGGTATAAAATGTCACCCTCAGCGGTGAAATAGAACATTACCGCAGATAAATGCCATATTTGATAAAACGCGTTACCAAACGACAATACCCCGCCCACGCAATCACGTGGACGGGGCATTGCTCCAGGTATGCGGCCAGCGACCCTGTTGCTTTTACTTAAGCTCGGGCCAGTAACCCTTGTTGGCCTCGATCATGTCGTCGAGAACCTCCTTGGCGACCTTCATCGAAGGCACGGTCTTGTTGAGCGTAAAGGCCTTGAGCGCCTTCTCGTACGAACCCTCGATCGTGGCCTCGACCACGAGCTTCTCGGAGTTCAGCTGCTGCATCATGAGGCCCTGCTGGAACAGAGGAATGTTGTCACGGCTGATGACCTCGGGGCCGTTCTTGCCAATGTAGGCAGGCAGCTCGACCATAGCGTCGTAGGGCATGTTGGGGATAGCGCCCTTGTTCTCGCAAATGACCAGGAAGCGCTGCTTGGTGTCGTTCTTCAGAGCGATAGCCAGGTCGGCAATCCAGTCGCCGTGGCTACCCGCATAGAACGTGCTCTCGTCGATCTCGCCCGTCTTCTCGTAGTGATCGATACCGTCGAAGAGGTTCTTCTCGCGCGTCTCCTCAACCTCGTTAGCACGGGTGCGCTCGGGGTTGGAATGCTCGACGAACTCCTTCTGCTGCAGGTAGTAGTTCAGATACGTGTTGGGCAGGTACTCCGGGAAGCACTCCATGATCTCGTACTCGCCCTTCCAGACGTAGTACCAGCTGCCCTTGGTGTGGCGGTTCTGCTCGGGGTGCTCGTCGGTGGCCTCCTCGGGCTTCTTTGCCATGAGCGAGCCCATGCCCTTGAGGTAGGAGTCGGGCAGCAGAATCTCATGCTCCTTGATGTACTCGCGCAGCTGCGGCAGGACCTCCTCGCCCTTGTGGCGGATCGAGGTGAACCAACCAAAGTGGTTGAGACCAAAGTAATCGTACTCGACATCCTTCTTGTCGATATCGAGCGCGGCGCAAACCACGTCGATGATCGCGATCGGCATGTCGCAGATGTTGATGATGCGAGCGTTGGGACGCAGCACACGGCAGCCCTCGGAGACGATGGCGGCAGGGTTGGAGTAGTTGAGAATCCAGTAGTCCTTCTTGGCGTACTTCTCAACGTCATCGATCAGCTCGACCATGGGGAAGATGGTGCGCATGCCGTAGGCAAGGCCGCCGCAACCGCAAGTCTCCTGACCCACGCAGCCGTGACGAAGCGGAATCTTCTCGTCCTGCTCGCGCATGGCGTAGCCACCCACGCGCATCTGGGCAAACACGAAGCTCGCGTCGGTAAAAGCCGTCTTCTTGTCGGTGGTCACCGTGAGCTTGATGTCCAGGCCGAGGTCCTCGTGCAAAATCCAGTCCACGAGCACGCCGATCTTGCGCTGGCGCTCCTCGTTGATGTCGTACAGACGAATCTCGTCAACGTCGAGCTCGTCCTTGCGCAGGGCGATGGACTTGACGATGCCGGGGGTAAAGGTGGATCCGCCACCACACAGAGTAATGATCATTGTTTACTGCTCCTTCTCAATTGCGTTTTCGACCTTGTCGCGCATCTCGGCGACCTTCATGCCAAAGATGATCTGGATATTATTGCCGTTGCGGTTGATGCCGCTGTTGGGCACGTGGTTGATGAGGTCCTCATTGATGAGGTCCGGGTTCTTAACGTTCACGCGGAGACGCGTAAAGCAGTTCTCGAGCTCCTCGATGTTGTCCTTGCCGCCAAGACCTGCGACCAGGTCGGCAATACCTGCATCGACGCCCTCTGCGGGAGCTGCGGCAACAGCGCCCTGCTTCACCGCGACAGACGCGGCGGCCTCGCCCTCGGCAACGGACTCAGCAAGCTCGGACTCCTCCTCGCGACCAGGCGTGTGGAGGTTGAGCTTCTTAATAAGGAAGGTGAAGAGGAAGAAGTACAGAGCGGCGTTGACGACTCCGAGCACGAGCATAACCGGCCAGTTGGTCTTGTCGACACCGAGGACCAGGTTGGAAACCACGATGTTGATGATGCCGCCTGCAGTCGAAGCGGGCACGGAGAGAACCTTGAGCAGAACCAGGAAGATGCCGGAAAGAACCGAGTGAACGACAAAGAGCACGGGAGCGGCAAAGACAAAGAGGAAGTCCATGGGCTCGGTGACACAGGAGAGCACGGCGGTGATGATCAGCGGGATGATAACGGCCTTGGTCTTATCCTTGTTCCCCTTGTAAGCGGTGACGATAAAGGCGAGACCGATACCGATGTAGGGCCACAGGTTGTTGAAGGTGTAGCTGTTGAAGTAGGTGCTATCGGAGAAGGGCTGGCCCGTCATTGCCATCTCGGCAACACGGATGGGGTAGGCGCCGGCGATAACCTGATCACCCAGCGTAAGGGTGCCGCCCACATCGGAGAACTGGAACGGGGTGTAGATGAGGTGGTGCAGACCGGTGGGAACGAGCAGCTTGTTGAGCATGCCGTAGATAAAGAGGCCGATGTTGCCCGACTCCTTAATGATGCCGGCAACGGAGGAGATGGCACCCTGAACCGGAGGCCAAATGATGCAGAAGCCAGCGCCCATGATCCAGGAAATGATGATCATGATCAGGAACGGGAAGCGAACGCCCGAGAACATCGAAAGGGCAATGGGGAACTGCTTGTTCGAGTACTTGTTGAACACGGCACCGGTGATGCAACCAAGGATGATGCCACCAAACACGCCGGCATCGAGCACCTGGATGCCCATAACGGTGCTCTGGCCGGTTCCGGTAAGACCGAGCATGCCGCTCGCATCGGCAAGAGAGCCGGTGGCGTTGAGCACGATGTTGTTAGCCTGCAGGAACAGGAAGAACGACATCAGGGCGATCAGCGAAGCATGGCCCTTGTTCTTCTTTGCCATGGCGCCGGCGATGCCAACGCAGAACAGAATCGAGAGGTTGTTGATGATAAACATCAGCGACTGATAGACAACGGCGCCCACAAGCTGGAACGGACCGGAGCCCAGTACGGGGACCAAAGCGCAGATGGTCTTGTTGGTCAGAATGATGCCCACGATGAGCAGGATGCCGGCAACCGAGAGATACATCATCGGCTGGACGATCGACTTCGCGAACACCTCCAACGGCGCTTTGAAATTGAACTTCTTTTTTGCGGTCATAGCGGTACTCCCCTTCCTTTTCCGCAAATTAAGACAAATGTGCCCTAGACAAGACCGTGAGCCTTGCCTTATATCAATCGATGTGTGGGCACGTTATGCCTAGAGACCAGGTTCTCCAAGCAGGTTAACAATGTGATATGCGAGATAACTCTTCTCGGCATCGGTAACGACAACGTTATAGGTAGACGACAAGTGGGCGGCTATGGCGTCCGCGCACGAGAATGCACACGGATACGCCGTTTCATCGATTCGGAACAGCGCGTCTCCGTTGATTTGCCCGGCCGTAGGATCGAGCGCTCGCTGTGCGAAAAACTGCAGGTGACGAACGAAACGTTCGTAAGGCAGCGAGGTGTCATCGAGGGTCGTAGAATAGCGCTCAGAAACAATCGCGAGCACGTCGCGAACAAGCTGGACCGAAACAATCAGACGGTCAGAGCGTTGCGGCATGGTGGCGTTGACGATATGCAGCGTAATGAAACCCTGCTCTTCCTCGCTCATCTGGATGCCCATATACTCCTTGATAATCTGCAGCGCACGGCCCGCAAGTGCATACTCCTTGCGATAGAACTGCTGAATCTCGAGCAGCAACGGATTCTCACAGGGGACGCCCTTGCGCTCGCGCTCCAAAGCAAGGCTGATATGGTCTGCGAGAGCGATGAGAATCTTGTCATTGATATCGACATTGAGCTCTCGACGAAGCATCTGAACGATGTCCTCGGAAATCACGAGGTTGACGGTGGGGATGGACTCTAAAAGATGTGCCAAGCGGTCGATCGTACGCGAATCCTGAGAAGTTCCCTCCTGCAACGCGTAGGTCTTTTCGACTGATGCCTCGTCGATGGCATCGCCGGCATGACGGCCAAAGCAGAGGCCTCGACCGATGACGATGAGCTCGAAGCCATCGTCCGAAGTGACCATTGCGACGTTGTTGTTAAAAACTCGCTTGATAACCACGGTACCCACCACAAGAATTTACTCGGAAAGCCAGATAACAGGCTCTTTAACAGCAACAGGGCCGGAAGCATGCTCGCGAAGAGTCGAGTTCTCCGAACGCTCGCACACGATAACGAAGACCGTAGGATCGAAACCGGCAGCGCGAACCACGTCGAAATCGACCTCGACGAGGGGCTGGCCCGCGTCAACGTGATCACCCTGGGCAACAAGCGCATGGAAGCCCTTGCCCTCAAGTTTAACAGTGTCGATTCCGATATGCAGCATCACCTGAGCAGAGCTGTCGTCAGACATGATGCCCAGCGCGTGCTCAGTCGGAAACAGCGCCGCGACGGTGCCAGAAACAGGAGCGCACACCGTTCCCTCTTGGGGAACCACGGCAACGCCATCGCCCACTGCACGGCTGCTAAAAGCGGGGTCATTGGTATTTTCTAGATGAACAAGCTCGCCGGAAACGGGAGCGAGGATTTCGAACTCGGAAGTCGCAGTCGCCTGCTTGTCCGAGCCGCCCATAAGGCGTGAAAAGAAACCCATGATGGCATGTCCCTTCATAAATATAGCCCAACCAAAATCAATCGAATGCGCCCATTGAGGCGCTCGCGATCAAAGACTTTGGTTAGGCCCACGTCCGAGGGGACTCGGTAACCTTCCGCATTTCTTTTTACGGGGGGTATTGTAGACAAGCCCAAAGCAAGAATAATCATTATGACCGGTGAACGGTATTATTTCTCCGATAAACGGTATTTAGGCGTCACTTGGGGACGTTCCTTTTCTGCCGGCACCCAGGGACACTCCTCACTCTGGTGCATTGGGGACAGGTTTGTTTGCACCAGGTCGGTGCAGATTAACCTGGCCCCATTGCGCCAATTTCGTATGCGCTAGATAAAGAGCTCGCATTTCTTCCGCACGACGCAAACCTTGCTCAGCATCTGGGAAACAGCGGATAGCTTGTTGGGATCAAGCTTACGAGCGCCTCGCGGACATACGGCAATGCAGCGCATGCAGGAGATGCACGCCTCGCCAGCTGCTCGTTTGGGGTCACCTTTGTCGATAGCACAAACGGGGCACGCCGCGGCGCATGCACCGCAGGAGACGCAATCCTCTGTTGCCTCGGGTGCCATGCGGTGACCTCCAGCTTGTTTATAAGGACGATTGCCGGGAATAGAGGGCTCGGATGTATCCTCAGCCAACAGCTTTTGCTGAATTTGCTGCGCAAACTCTGCGAGCTGCGCCGTATCCTGTGCATCCGGACGACCGGCAGCAAACTGTCGTGCAATGGAATGTTCTGCAATGGCTGCAACTGCCGCGATCACCCGGAATCCCGCATGCTTCGCAACGTCCTCCAGCTCTACGAGCGTGTCCTCAAACGCGCGGTTTCCGTATACGCAAACCAAAACAGCCCGAGCCCCGTTGCCGCGCACCATGCCCAACCGGTCAGCCACCACAGCCGGGATTCTACCGGCATACGCCGGCACAGAGATTACGGCCACGTCGTCCTCGGTCATCGAGACAGCGCTGAAATCTAGCCCGCTAACGGTCAGATCGACGGTAACGGTATTCTTGTCCAGTGCCCCGGCCACAAGGCCAGACACCTTCTGCGTTCCACCCGTCGGACTAAACACAATTTCGAATACGCTCATCTAGACACCCTCCCCCTACGCCTGGCAACGCGTCAAGCCGTTTTCACATCCAGCCAGAGTATACGGCACGTGGGGTCCCCGTTTTAATGCACCAAGCACCCCAATGCACCCACCCTACGCTGTCTGCTTCTTCGTTTTGTATAAATTACGGTACAGATTGTATATATTTACGGGATACCGCCGTGTTCTCCCGAGGTACCCCATCCTGGCCCGTGCAAAAAACGGAGTATTCTGCAACGTGACCGCGCCAGCACCGCCGCGGGCGGGCAAAACTGTAGGGCGCCGTATCATTTTAAGTCCCGACATGGCGAGAATGACGCGCCCCTGCTCCGGAAAACGGCGAAATCTAACTCAAAACGCTCATAAGGGATATCTGAAGGCCACCGTTGGCAATACCGAATCGTATGCAGACAACTCGAACTGCAGAATACTCCAAAAAATGCACGGCGCACCCCATGGGACCCATTGCCGCATGGCAGGAAACAGGTCCACGGCATCCTCTAGATGCATTCCCGAGGAAATCCCATTTGAACTAGCGATCGGATACGACAAACAAAAAGGGCCCCGAGCGTAGTTGCTCGGGACCCTTGGTTCACCTCGCTCTAGCGGGCGATGCGTATGTTACTTGCGCTTGCCGCCGCCGTCACCGGGACGACGGGAGCTGCTACCACGCTTGCCGCCACGGCTGTTGCCATAGCTGCCGCGGTTATCGCGACCGCCGGCGCGGCCGCCACGGGAACCGGCCTGGTTGCCGCCGCGACCACCACGGTAGCCGCCGCGACGCTCTTCGCGGGTATCGTCGTAGTTGCGCCAGTCATCGCGACGATCGCGGCTGGCACGCGGATCACGACGGTCGCGCGACTCGTTAGAACGACCAGCGCCGCCGCGGCCGCCATTGCCGCGAGCACCCTCGCGACGCTCGCCGCCGCGGCTACCGCGCTCTTCAAAGCGCTTGCCGCCACGGGACTCACCGCCACGGGCAGCACGCTCACCACGACCCTCGCCGCCGCGACGCTCGTCACGGCCGCCGCGCTCGTCATCACGACCGGAACGACGGCGGTCGCCCGAACCGCGCTTGCCACCGCGCGAACCGCGGCCCTCGTCCTCGCGCTCGACACGACGACGGCCACCGCGATCCTCGTCCTCGCGGCGGCGGCGATGTGCCTCGCCCTGGAACTGCTTGGCACGACGCTCGGCACGGTTGCCACGCGGGGCCTGCTCGACAGCACCGCCGCGCTCCTCGGCAGCCACCTCGCGGGCCACGCTCTCAACAGCCTCGTCCACGCGAGCCTGAACGCCTTCGCGCACGCGGGTCTTGCCGCCGCGCTTGGGACGGCTCGGACGCTCGCCATCGCCGCGACGCTCGTCGCGACCGCGGTTGGAACGACCGGCCACATCGCCGTAGTCATCGCCGTTGCGTTTGCCGTCGCGACGCGCCTGCTCAAGCTTCTTCTTGCTCTTGGACTTGCCGCGCTTGGTCTTCTTCTTCACCTTAAAGGCCGCAGGATCGCGCTCAGGGTCAACCGCGGGCGGATTGGGGCCCACATGCAGGTCGCCGGCCTCGTAGATGTCGGCGGTCTTGTCCATGAGCTTCTCGATCTCGTAGAACTCATCGACATCCTGCTCGGTCACAAACGTGATGGCCCAGCCCAGCTCGCCGGCACGACCCGTACGGCCAATACGGTGGATGTAGTCGGTCGGCTCGGCCGGCACGTCAAAGTTCACGACGTAGCGCACGTCGCTGATGTCGATGCCGCGGGCGAGCACGTCGGTCGCCACCAGCACGTCGACGGTACCGTCGCGGAAGGCCGAAAGGGCACGCTCGCGCTGGGCCTGGCTGCGGTTGCCGTGAATCGCGGCGGCCTTGATGCCCTTGCGCTCCAGACGACGGCAGCAGCTGTCGGCGCGGTGCTTGGTGCGCATGAAGACAATAGTGCGCTCCGGGCCCTCCTTCTTGAGGAACTCGGGCAGCAGGTTGTTCTTGGCCTCGATGGACACCGGGAACACAAACTGGTCGACGGTGTCGGCGGTCGACGTGGCAGGCGCGATCTCCACGCGGGCCGGGTCGCTCACCAGGTCGGTAATCTCGCCCACGGCCTCCTCGTCGAGCGTCGCCGAGAACAGCAGCGTCTGGCGCTCGGCCGGCGTCTCGCGCACAATACGACGGACGGCGGGTAAAAAGCCCATGTCGAGCATGCGGTCGGCCTCGTCGAGTACCAGCACTTTGACCTCGCCCAGGTGGCAGGCACCCTGCTCGATCAGATCGACCAGACGGCCCGGCGTTGCGACCAGGATGTCGCAACCGTACTTAAGTGCCGCGGTCTGCGGCTTGTAGCTCACGCCGCCCACGACGGTCACGGCAACATGGCCGGTGACGTCGGCGATTTTGCTTGCGACCTCGTCGATTTGCTGGGCAAGCTCGCGCGTAGGGGTGATGACGAGCATCACGGGGCCGCGGCCGTTGCCCTCGGGCTTCTTGGCACCGCGACGGCGGTTGCGGCCACCGCACTCGCGCACGGGTTTGGGAGGAGCGATGTGCTCCAGATTGTTCATGGTCGGCAGCAAAAAGGCGGCCGTCTTGCCGGTGCCGGTCTGAGCGGCGGCAAGCAGGTCGCGGCCTTCGAGCACCACGGGGATCGAGCCGGCCTGCACGGGCGTCGGCGCCGTGTAGCCCAGATTCTCGATAGCACGAAGCATCTCGTCCGAAAGTCCCAGCTCGTCAAAGGCGGGCAGGTTCTCGGTCGCGGACTCGACGGTCTCGGCGGCGCTGGCCTCGTCGGCAGCATCGAAGGCAGCCTGGGTCATGGCCTCGCGGGTCTCGTCCAGAATCTCGGCGTCCGTGACGTCGGATACAGAATTACGCATATGTTGTTGTTCCTTATCTGCACGCGCAATGGGCACGGCATGCGGCCGCGCGGGCGTGCTTGGTAGTGCGCTAATACATACAAAAACAGGTGCGCACAGAGAGGACGTTGCTCAGCACGCTGGCGATCGCTTTGGCAGCCCTATCACGCGCCGTCCAGACGCAGCAGCTCTAAGCGATGGAGCAGATTCGCCGCCGGTTAGTATACCCGCACTCCGTATGCCCCCACGTAAACCACAGATGACGAGGCGGACGGGGCGGGCCTGGCCGATTGTCTCAATCTGTAACAGATGCAGGGCAAAACCGGGTCCAAATGTTACAGAACAAGACAGAGGGGGATTTCCGTCCAGTCCAAACCAAATCTCTCAGTCTTCCTGCAATTTCGAACATGTGGCCTATAATGTTGCTTTGGTTACGCTGTATATTGCGCAGCCATTTAATACGTCGCCCACCGGGAGCCATTAATTCCTATCGCCATATTGGCTAGGAAGCAATCAAAGGAGGTATCCGTGGCAGCAGAGACGCCTTGCTCGGTCCTCTATAACGATATTCGCTCGTTCGGCGGTCTTAAACATCTCGAGATCGCCCGAATGCTCATCAATGGAAACTCTTATCTCGGCAGTACCCTGCTCGAGAAATGCTCTTCCAACCGCTCGTATCTCACCCGTTACATCGTCCATCGCAAGCCTGACCAGTGCGCGCCCTCCATCTACAGCGACTTTACCGTCACCACGCTCAACCTTTCCTCGGCAATCTGCAGCAAGCTCGGCGGCGGCGAGTCCGCCTATCGGGCAATCGCCGAGCACTATCGCGGTCCGGCCGCCAACGAAATGATGTCGGCTCTCACCAGCTACAAGCTGGACAGCCGCCTATATGCAAATGCCCTCAATCGCATCGACAACTTTGACGGCAATGCCGTGCGCGAGAAAAGCACGCTTTACCTTATGCTCTTTGTGGCAACGGGGGCGCTCGCCGATCCCGTTCAGGGCGTGGCCACCGTCGAGCGCTTTTGCGACAGCAAGACGGGCGGGCACTTTGGCACCACCGAAACTACCGTCGGACGTGGCTTTATGGGCAGCCTGGAGCAGCCGCACGCCGTCGCCCCCAACCTCGGTCTGCTCAGGACACATGCCGACAACTGCATCGATATGCAAATCCATCCCCTCACACGCGATCCGCGCGGCACCGTGATTGGCTCTTTGCCCAAAACCTCGCCCAGCATCACCGATGTGGGCGCCGACGCCTCGCGCGAGCATCTTCGCATTTGGCTTGAGGGTGAGCACTGGTACGCCCAGGGCCTTGGATCGACCAACGGCACGGTACTCGAATCGGGTGCGGGCGACGGCGATATTGTGATTGAGCCGCCGCGCGACCAACGCGAGCCCGGCAAGATCTATCCCCCAGTGGAAATCGAAAACAGCGACAGGCTCCATCTGGGTCTCTACACGACATTCCTTGTCATTGTGGACTAGCGCGGACGGCGATCGAAAGACGGTCGCCGTCCGTCTTGCGTCTTCTACCTTCTGCGTCGTAAACGACAATGCTCAGCGGTATACGTGGGCAGTGCGGCTATCATGGTACTTTACCGATATCCGCACTGCTCACGTATACGTGCGGCAACCCATGCCAGACAAAGGAACGCCATGGATACTACCGATAGCGCCTATGGCGACAAACTCATCCGTCTCGATACGTTCGATACCGCCGTGGCGGTCGACCCCAGCGCCGAGGACGACGCCAAACGTCGGTTTATGACGCTTATTCTCCAGACGGCCCACCGCAACAACGGCAACATCGGGCACGTGCTGCGCGCGACCAACACGAGCGGCGAGGTCTTTGCCGTCAAGCTACTCAAGGACAACGCTATCCTTTCCGGCCAAGCCCCCGACCGCTCCGCCGAGCAATCGGCCGCGCACCTGGCCAACACCGCTGCGCTGTTCGAGGAGTACCGTCATCTGTGTACCGTCTCGCACCTGCGCGGATTTCCGCGCGTCTATGGCTACGGCTCGTGTGAGGATGACCCGCTCATCCTCATGGAGTGGGTCGAGGGCACCTCGCTCAAGCAGGCGCTGCCCCTGCTTCCGCACGACGCCTCGGTCGGGCTGACCACCCAGATGGTCGCCGCCGTCGGAAACGCCGTGCTTCGTGCGCTCTTGATGACCCAAGGCCTCGTGAATCCGGTCATCCATCGCGACCTGTCGCCTGCCAATATCATGTTCCGCACCACCAGCCGAACGCTCGAGCAGCAGATTGCCGATTGCTCCTTTGACCCCTGCCTCATCGACATGGGCTCCGCGACCATGGCTCTCGGCGACGACACGATCACCCGGCGCGCCGACATCTGGCGCTTTGCCACGCCCGCATACGCCGCGCCCGAGATGCTCACGCAGGATATCGAAGGCATCGCGGCCCTTCGCCGTTCGCCGGCAATCGATGTCTACGCGCTTTCGAGCATTCTGTACCAGCTCTACAGCGGTCGCAAACCGTTCGATGTCGAGTCGACGGGTGCCGCGGCAACCGGCTCGTTCTACCTCATAAAGACCAAGACCAAGCCGGCGCCGCTCGAGCCGCGCTGCGAGGGCGATGAAGCGCTCGTCCAAATCATCATGAAGGGTCTCTCAGTCGAGCAGTGCGATCGTCCCACCGAGCAGCAGATGCTCGAGGTGCTCTCGGCATACCTCACTGATGCCGAATCCGAGGGCCGCGAAGGCACAGGAGACGAGGCCGCGATTGATATCGATTCTGGCACGCACCTTAAGGTCGACGTCGCCGGCGAGCGCGCACGAGAGATCCTGAATCAGGCCCGCCACGATGCCATGACCCGCCGCCGCTTTATTATCGGCGGCGCTATCGCAGCCGTTGCGGGGCTCAGCGTCGTTGGCGCGGCAACCCATGGCTTTGGCATCCCCGACTACCTCGATGGCATCCGCGGTTCACTTGACGACTACACCTGGGATCAGCTGCAGGAGATTTCGCTCAAGATTAAGGCCGCCGAGACCCGTAGCGAGGCACGCGAGATTGCCAAGCGCTACCACCTGCTCGATGCCGATGGGCATATCCCCTATCCGTGTACCAAGCGCGTGAAACTCACCAACGGGCTGGAGGTCGGCGCGCAGCTTGTGGGCATCCGTCACGATGAGCTTCTGGACGGTACGGGCAAGGCCGGGCTGACGTTTATGTTCGACGCGGGTATTGCCGAGCGCAACGCTGCGGCTGAACCGCCGAGCGCCGGCTGGGCAGATTGCGAGCTGCGGGAATGGCTAATCCTGCTGACAGATACATAAATGTACTTGGAACCTTTTCAGCGATCACTGCGAAATCTTCAGAAGCACTTGCAGAATATTTTTCGTAAGACTAATGTGACTTCCCGGTGGGAGCTTCTGAGATTGCGTACGCAGTGATGGTGTATGTAGGATGTTTGAAAAAGGGACGCCCGGGAGGCGTGTACTCTCTGTCTCTGGGGCTTCGTCGGGGGCTGGCTTCTAGGACGCCGGAAATCTGCTAAAAGCGTTTTTAAAAAGTCCGAACTCGCGGCCTGCTGCCGCTCAGACAGCGGACTTTTGAAAAACAACGCAGATTCCCGCCGTCCAAGAATCAGCTCCCCTCCTGCAGAGTCCGGCGACAGGCAGCACACGCCTCACGGGCTGGCTTTTCAGGGCGGTAGGTGAGTGTGGCTGCTCGGGAGATAGGATTAGGGCGGTAGGTGAGTGTGGCTGCTTGGGAGGTTGGATTAGGGCAGTAGG
>ERZ1108170.545-NODE-545-length-29724-cov-6.197748_pt1 | contig 29724 bp, 19 predicted proteins | sample MGYA00403705_ERZ1108170 | MGnify/ENA primary metagenome ERZ1108170 (study PRJEB35170, sample SAMEA104062422) | human gut metagenome | biome: human gut; feature: human-associated habitat; material: faeces | place: Denmark | collected 2012-06-15 ...
TAGTTTTTTAACATTTGACTTAGTTTATGAGTCAACCTATTTCAGTACAAGACAAAGACAACAAAAAACTGGCTTTACGCTATATTTTTGATAATTGCGGTGCTTTTTCCGCAAATCGGCAAGGCTCAGATATTCGAGAGCAGGACTGGTGTGGACACGCTTACATTTGCTGAGCGTATCTCACTGCGCACCAATGCTGTCGATTGGACTTTGCTGACTCCTAATCTGGGTGTAGAATTCGATGTGAAATCGACCAACTGGAACCGCTGGGCTGTTGGACTTACGTTAAAGACAAAGTGGAATACACCCGCAACATTCAAAAACCGAGTTTTCTATAACATCACGGAGGTGCGTGCCGACTTCCGCAACTATTGGCGTACCCGTCAGATAAATAATAAGGTACCCGCGCATACCGGCTTCATCGACCGTCTCTTCTCATGCCGTCGCCGTGTGGTGAAGCATCCGAAGACTACATATTATAGAGGTGCGTACATGTCGTTCAGCGATTTCTCGATAAAGTTTGGCAGAGAAGGACATCAAGGCAAAGCATTGTCGGCTGGTATTACGTACGGTATAATAAAGCCTCTCTACGCTTTCCGCACAGGTAACACCCTCGACCTCGACCTCGGCTTTGATGCAGGCTTCGTAGCAGTCAACTCTGAGAAGTTCGTGTACAATCGTGCCGACAACTGCTATACACGCACCAAACAAGGCTCGTGGAAGGTTGTTCCGTTCCCGATGCCCACTGCGGCACGCGTAGGCTTCGTATATCGATTTGGCAGCTATCCAATCACGAAGAAATATCGTTGGCGTTACGATGCCGATGCACAATATCAGTACAGAATTGACAGTATCGCTAACCAGCGCGTTGTCGATGCTATCAACCAGCATAACAGAGATTCTGTTGAGTCTGTTATCTACAAGGAGTTCTGGCAGGTTTACGATTCTGCGGCTGTTGTCAATAGTGCTAAGGCTGACTCGATGCGCATAGTGAACGCTAAGCTGAAAGCAGAGGCTGACCGCAAGCAGGCAGAGATTGATCGCCAAAAGGCTATTGATGAGAAAAAGGAGAAGGAACGCCTGAAAGCCGAAAAGAAAAATAAGGGCAAAAAGGCAGAAGAGAAACCTAAGCCAACCGAAGGTGCCGAGGCTACCGAACCGAACGGAACCACCGAGCCTACTGGGGAGCAGACCCCAGTAGAGGGCGAGGCTCCTACAGAGGGAGGAACTCCTACTGAGGAGCAACAGACTCCTGCAGAAAGTGAGGCTCCAGCAGAAGAGCAGACCTCAGCAGAGGAAGTCTCAACATCTCAACCCACAACATCTCAACAGGAAACTAATCAGCCTTCTGCTGAACCAGGAAAGGAGGCAAGCAATGAATAACAAGAAGCTATTATACACACTCCTTCTTGGAGCAACGCTCACCTCATGTGCTGAGGTAGAGATTTGTGAAAGAGATCACCCACATCAGGGCGATGTCAACTTCACATATACATGGAATAAGCCAGAGGACAAGCCGAATCGAATGGGTGTGCTCTGCTATCGTGTCGTGGGACAGTGGAAGCAGGTGGCAGAGGTGAACACCGACGACCTCACACTGCGCCTCATCGGTGAGACGACCATCACACCCGAAAACCGTCCGAACGAAAACCCGGACGAGGGTGACAACACAGGTGGTGACAACACAGGTGTTACTGAGCCAACCGAGCCAACCGAGCCGACCGAGCCAACCGAGCCGACCGAGCCAACTGAGCCGACCGAACCGACTGAGCCGACTGAACCGACTGAGCCAAGCGAGCCTGGTACCGAAACAACCCCCTCTACACCAAAGATTGAGTTTACACCGACTGTAAAGATTCCGCGCGGCTATTATAAGTTTGCGACATTCCCGCTCGACAACCCATCCATCGACTACTCGGAGCTTGAGCAGTTCATGAAAAATGATGCTAAAGACTACCCGTTGCAGAACGTAGGCTTGAGCTATAAGGTGTATGACATAAAAGACCCAAAGCTCAACAAACCATTAGCTTGGCAAGACTTCAACCCGTACGCGAAGTACATACAGCCCGATGTGGAGCCACTCTATTACGACTCAACAACAGTGCAACAAGTACGCGCCGATCGTCAGACAACCTTCGAGTTCAAACCGAAGATACTCTCGCAGAATATAGACATCAACTTCAACATCGTAAAGAATACGGATGAGGTGCAGTTTAAGGTGACGGAGGTATGGGCAGAGATAAGTGGTGTACCTATTTATATAAAGATGAACACAGGCTATCTCGACATAACCAAAACAAGCAAGATGTTGTTCAAGACCGACATCAAGCCGAACAACCCGGACGACAACGGCAACGACACCAACGAGAACAATCGCATAGCTTGCCACGGCAATATCAATGTGACGGGCGTGGTGAATGTGCAGCGCGCTTACGGAGAGACTTTAGAGGATGTGCGCAAGAAGATATATGGTCCTGGTATAATGCAGGTGGTTATATACACAGAAGTGTACAACCCGAAAACAGGACAGACCTTCCCTCAGAAGTGGCAAGGCATCATAAACCTCTACAACACTCTGAACAAGGCAAAACTGATGACTACGACATCTGATAACAAGTACGTGTACCGCAATGGCGAACACGGAACAATAAACATCAGTGCCGAAATACTTCTTGATGGAAAAACGGTCGGTAACATAGACAAGGGCGGCGACGCTCTCGATCGTTGGATACAAACGGATTCCGATATAAATATCGACATTTAAAAATAACCTATAAGATGAAACGGACGAAACATATTGTTAACATCTTGACAGCTGCAGTAACACTGCTGCTCACGGCGTCGTGCAATGTCTCTTATCCAGACTTGGACCTACCGCAGGGAGAACCGCCAACAAACGATGAGGATGTCAACATCGACAAGACATCGATTTTGCTATATACCAGTAATCCGGCATACTTCTCGGTAGTGTCCGACACACGTGGCTCTGTGGGCACACGTGGTACGGGTGCGTTCGAGCCAATGGAGACCGTGGCATACAACCGCGACAAGTACTTGAATGCTAAGTTCCACATCTTCGCATTCCGTGCTTACAACGATGCCGATCCAAACGGCGGACAGGGAGTGCTCACCGAGGAACCCTCTATGTCGAGATACCGCTATGCTCAAGATGCGAGCGGGGGCAACATGGACGAGTACAACACATCGTGTCTGCTCGACGGACCAGAGTACAAATTGGGTATGCCGTTCAAGTTCGAGCCCGACCAGTTTATCGGCACAATGAATGTGCTTACCAAGGACTATCCTGACGACATCTATTACAGCTATCGTTATCAGGATGTGGGCTACAACTTCTTCGGTTATTTCGTAGACGATCTTGATTTGAGTAACTATACGCGCGAAAAGGATAAGATATCTTACGACATAGAAATCGACGGCTATCAGGATGTGCTCGTGGGCGCAGCCAAGACTCCGCTTACGGAAGCCGACTTCGCCGAAGGTGGTATCTACGAAAAGGCAGCCAGACTGACCGAAGATGAGAAGCAAAAGATACTAAACATACCTGGTAACTATAGTACATTTGCGGCACACCGCAACGTGCACCCAGTCGTAAACATGAAGCATCAGCTCACGATGCTGAAGTTCTTTGCTTACCCAGGCGCTTCGTCGGCTAAGGACGTAGTGATAAAGGATATTTCGGTGATGACGCTGACAAAGGGCACACTCACCGTAGCAAGCCGTAACATTGACGACTGTAAACTCGTGTTCAAACCCGAGAATGGGGTTGATGTGCTGCAAAAGGCGGTGAAACTTGGCGAGTTCCAAAAGGAAACCGATGAATCTGGAGAGACGCACAATGTCTATGGAAAGATTAAACCAGGGTTGAGAGATGAAGGCTATCAGGTAAAATGGAAGGACGAGTGGGCGGACAACGAGGGCCAGGTGGTGCCAGGTGTTACACACGTGCCTACTACAAAGGAGAAGATGGACGAGGCATCCGTTGAGCTCGGTGCTGGCTTGCTCGTAGCTCCGCAGGAGTCGTACGTAGTGACGCTCACATACGAATTCCCCGACGGACCTAACGGTCAGATGAAGGAGCACAAGACCGAATACAAAATCACGCCAGCTAAGAAAGAGGGCGAGCAAGTAAGCTTCGAGAAAGGTCTATTATATAATGTGAAGATTGGTGTCTACGGCTTGGAGAAGATCCAGATCAGCGGAAGCGTTGACGGATGGGGCAAGGGTGACGATATTGATATCGACCAGGACAAAGATCCTAACGACCCTAACATCAATGGATATTAAAATAGGAATAAGACAATCTTTTATAAATAACTTTTTATTAATTTAAATTTTTCACGACTATGAAGAAAATGTTTTTATTTGCATTGGCTGCAGCTGGTATGCTGACAGCATGCTCAAATGATGACACTCTCGGTGGAAATGGCGAGCAGAACGTATCTGAACAGCAGATCCGTCTCGGCGTTGCTTCGTCTAAGGTTCAGACCCGTGGTACTGGTACCGTAGGTGGCATGACTGACGCTGAGAACGTATGGGCAGGTCAGACTCTCTGGGTGTACATGCTCCAGAAGGGTAGCATGGATCTTGCTTACTACAAGGCTCCGGCTGTTGGTACTACAGCAGCTGCTGAAACAGAGGTGTTCAACAACAAGAAGTTCAATGCTCCTAATGCAGCTGACAACACAAAATCTGGTTTGGCTACAACAGCTGACGGCACTATCGCTTACTACCCGGTTAGCGGCAACTACGACTTCTGGGGTTATCGCGTTGACGATGCTGTAGCAGGTGACCCTGTTGTAAAGCTTGTAAACGACGCTGGTGATGAGGTTGCTGCAGATCAGGCTACAAAGCGTGTTGTTGATATCAAGATCGATGGTTCGCAGGACATCATGGCAGGCAAGGCAGCTCCTTCTACTGATGAGGTTGCTAAGCTTGGCAACTATGCTGATAACTTCTACTCTGCTTATGCTGCACGTAAGGGCGTTCAGCCGAACATCACATTCAACCACCTCCTCACACGTTTCACATTCGAGGTACGTGCAGGATCTAAGGCTACAGCGGGTCTCCCAGCAGGTGGCAATACAGACGCTGTTAAGGTAACTGGTGTTTCTGTAGACTCAAAGACAACTGGTACTCTTACAGTGGCTTACACAGGCGAGACTAAGGCAGCTGCAGACCTCCTTACTTTCACAGGTGATGCTTCTGCTCTCACTTTGAAGCAGCGTGATGCAGCTTTAGCAGACAACAATGCACCACTCGTTGCTCTTGAGCCTGTTTCTTTGACATGGACAGATGATGCTGCAACAATAGGTGATGTTATTAAGGTAGGCGAGGCTCTCCTCGTTGCTCCTGGTCAGACAGAGTATCCTCTTACAATCGCTCTTTCTCAGGATGTTCTTCAGAAGGTTGGTGAGACTAAGGTTACTATGCCTCTCGAGCAGAAGGCTACTATCAAGATGGATGGTGTAAAGGCATTTGAGCCGGGTAAGTCTTACAAGGTTACTATCACTGTTTACGGTCTTGAGGAAATCAAGGTTACAGCTACTCTCGTACCTTGGGTTGATGGTGGTTCAATCGATATCGACGACGACCGCAATCCGAACGAAGGCGAGTACACAGAGCCGACTCCTGCAACTCCAGAGCCAATAGAGCCTTAATCAGAGCATCTGATAAGAATCTCTATTTGAGTATGCAACCGCGTAAGGGTGCATATACAAAGCGTAGGGGCTTGCCCCTGCAGAAAGGGATTGGAGATATATAGACTCTCTTCCTCGCTGTAAAAGGTGAGGAAGAGACGAGTGTTTCAACAGTCCCAGTGAATAAACGTTTTTTTAGAAAAACAATAAATTCAACAAACAAATGAATAAGCATATATTCTTAATGGGAATGGCTGCTGCCATGTTTATGACCAGCTGCACAAACGAGGACGACCTCGCTGGCGGTAGCAACAATCAGCGACTGAACTCTGATGTGCCTATCGTGCTTTCTGCTGGTCAGCAGGCAAACAAGACCCGCGCATCGCTCGGCAATGTTGACGATGCTACAGGCACATATGACGGCACATTCGATACGCCTGCCGACAAGAACCTCGGCTTCTTCTGTCTTGCTACAGGCAAGATTGCAGCTAAGCAAGACATCACTTGGAAGACAGGCTTCGACAACCCTAACTTCCTTTGGTTGGAGAATATTCAGGCTAAGGCTGTGACTTCTAACGATGCCGACTTAGGCAAGCGTGTTACAGACCTTACACTCTTCGACGAGAATGGTGGCACAACACCTACTCTGCACTATTACCCGATGGGTAGCCAGTATAGCTATACATTCTATGGCTATTATCCTTACTCAGCGAACGTGGTGCACAACGGCAATAAGTACAGTGTAAAGGTAACAGGTCTGGACGGCACAACCGATCTTATCTGGGGTAAGTCGTTCGTTGCTAACGACGATCCTGACAAGGAGGACGCTTACAGCGCAAAGTATCTGCGCGACAAGAAGAAGCGCGTAGAGGCTGCCGGTAACGAGTGGAATGAGAAGGCACACAAGGAGAGCCGTCCGCAGCTCACCTTCGTGCACAAGCTCATGAAGTTTAACATCATCCTCCAAAAGGGCAGTGGCGAAAATACTCGTGTTGCAAAGCTGGGTATCAAGTCGGCTAAGCTCCTCAATGTGGCTGACGCAGGTACACTTACTATTGCTGACCTCGACAATCGTCTCGCTGCTTTGACTGACGATGTTAAGGGTAAGGAAGGCGAGTTTGTTGTCGATTGGACTACTGCTAAGAACCACAACACTGAGGCTACTGCCTTCAAGTTGAAGGACAAGGAAGGCAATGTTATCGGCGACCCAGCTAACGGTCCGTACCTCGGCGAAAACGTAAAGGTTACTGTTGGTGACGGCTTCCTCCTCCCTGTACCGACACTGATGACCGGTACTAACGCTGACGGCTCTACAAAATATGAAGACAATGGCTACCTTGGTACAGACGCTGCAGCATTTGCTAACAAGGGTATCTTCCGCTTGCGTGTAGAGTACTACCTCTCCGATGCACCCGAAAAGGTGTACAAGGCAGCACAGTACGAGATTACTCCAGTATTCAAGAACGCTGCTGGTGATGTGGTTGATGAGCCTTGGAAAGCTGGTTACGAGTATGACATCGTAATCTCAGTTTCTGACCCAGAGCAGATTCAGACACATGGCTATCTCACTCCGTGGGAGAAGCGCGTAATCGAACTCGAATAAGCATTATAATTATAGAGCGGGTGTGGCGTTAAGCCATACCCACTCTTAATGATTTCTCAGACAAAAACACTCCAACACCCAACAAACACCCTAAAACATACAACTGGTGTAGCCCACCATAGGGCAGCACCCACTAAAGTAGAAATATCAAAGCCCCACAATATATAAAGCAACACGCTGGTGCAGCGCGATGCCGCACCTTTAAACATAACATAGTAAAAATGAAGAAATTACTCTTGACATTCTTGATGCTCTCGGCAGTATTCTCCGCTCGGGCGCAGAAGCTCGCCGTCAACACTGATGTGCTTATGGATGCGTGCATGATACCAAGCGTCGGTTTGGAGATGACGGTCGGCAACTGGTCGACCCTCGGACTCAATGTGCTCGGATGTAATAAGCCGTATGGCAAGAACATAAAGTTGTTGGCAGCACAGCCCGAATACAGATACTACTTCTCAGGACGTCCGATGCATAGCTTATTCGTTGGCGTTGGAGGTGTAGGCGCAATTTACGATGCTTCTATAAAAGGAAAAGTGTACAAAGGAATAGCTTACGGTGGTGGCATTACATTTGGTTACGTAATGAATGTCACGAAGCGACTCTTTATCGACTTCCACGCCGGAGTGGCTGCTGTAGGCTACAATCGTAAGGAATACTTCGCAGGAGATAACTACGGCGACTATGTGGTTGGCGGACTCAACAGACCAAATGCATCTGGTTATTACCTCATGCCACAACGCATAGGCATCTCAGTGGCTTACATCCTCAAATAATATAATAACACACAATAACAATGAAACGAAACTTTTTACGACATATATGCTTCGCGCTGATAGCTATACTGCTTGTCACCTTCACCGCTACGGCTGCCGTTCTGCAGCAGGACGACGGAGGTTCGCGTAAGGTGAAGATCAAGGTGTACTTGAAGATGGGTAAGAAGGGCGAGCCAAAGCCTGCAAAGACAGTGCAGTATTGTACATCATTCCGCTCTATCAACAAGGCTCTTGATGCAGCCAATCGTATCAACGTGGCTAACACGAAGGTGTTCAGTGGCGATCCGAAAGCATTGGAGAAAGAACTACGTTCGCTCGGAATAGCATTCAAGCTCTCTAAGTCGAATGGTGAGATTGAGGAGTTCCTCATGAGCGGTCAGGGCGTTGTAGTATTCGACGAGGAGTACGGCGCAAAGGCAGTAGAGATAAAGTCGGGACAAGACAAGTTCACGGTGACGCTTGAGAGTAGCGACCAAATTCTTGATGAGACCGTTGTCGATGGTAAGTATCGCAACACCAATCCTACGATGAAGCCCGTGCCAGGTATGGACACCGGCGATAGAGTGACGTTCAATGTCAACTTCACCATCCCAGAGGGTTACACCACAGAGAAGTCGCGCATCATCTGCCAGCCGATGGCTGTCGACTGTCAGACCGAAGACACTATAGCCTATCTGCAGCCCATAATACTTGAGGGCGCAGAGTATCATAAGAAGCAGGATAAGCGTATGGGCTTCAACTATATGAAGAACGATTCGGTGGCTCGTGGCTATGACCCATCGTACGTTTTGGAGCGCGATAAGGAGGTGGCTTACAGTACCAATGTCACCTTTAAAAAGCCCGATAAGGAGAAGACATACCGAGGAAGCTATCGCGTTGTGCTCGAGGATTATCATCATCGCACATGGGATAGCGGAGAGATGACAACTGGCTCGTGCCTTGCGTTCAAGCCATTGAAGTTTCTCGACTTCTCAGTGACGGCTGCCGATATGCCACTCACAAGCGAGTTCCAGGAGGCAGCAGAGGAGAATATGGCTAACGTGACCCGCGACTTGCGACTGAAGTTCGTCGTTGGTAAGGACGTGTTGCTCAACGACTCGATGAACATAGTAGAGCAACAAGCCATTGTGAAGGAGCTGAAGTCGTACGGCGATCTGCTTTGGGATGTACAGGTACAGGGCGGTGCTTCGCCTGAGGGTAGTGTGGAGCTCAACACCCGACTTGCTACACAGCGTGCGGCTGTGGCTCGCAATATTCTGAAGCGCCACTTGAGCTCGGACATCCGTGTGTCGACACTCGAACCACGAGTGTTCACCTGGGAAGACGTGCTTGAGCAGGTTGGCAAGAATGGCAATCAGGAGGTGTACGACGTAGTGAAGAACACCATCGAGACATACAAACCGAACGAGGTGTTTGGCATGTTGAAGCTACAGCCGTTCTTCGAGAGCGACATCGTACCTATTCTTGAAAACCTGCGTATCATGGTTGTGAAGTATCGTTACGAGATAAAACATATTATGAACGCAGAAGAGGCAGTGGAGAACTACTTCGCAAACAAGCGCGAATATATCTCGGGCGAGAAGAAGATGTCGAACGGTGACTACTTCAACCTCTTGGCTACAGTCACCGATAGCTTAGAGCTCGACACCATCACAACACTTGCTTACAAGCACATCATTGCGCAGTCGGACTACACACGTCTGAAGCTTGCCCCATACGTGGCTAACCAAATGGCACTGATGGCAAGTCGCAGAGGTATGCCCGATGTGAACATCCTGAAGCCGTTTATCGACTTCCGTAAGGGTGTGAACCAAATGGATATGAGCGACCGCTATAACCCCGTGAAGATAAACCGCGAGCAGTTGGTGCTCAACCAAGCCGTGATGTACTTCCAGGAGGCAAAGCTCGACACCGCGATGTTCTTCATTGAGATGTTGGAGAAAAAGAATGTGCAGCTGCAGGCTACAAAGCGCCTACGTATGCTCATCACATTCCAGCAAGGCTACCCGTTCTATATACAGGGCTTGATAACCGACCCGGAGCAGGTGGCAAAGATAAAGGAAGCAGAGCGCTACGTGTTCAGTACGGGCGACGACAACCGTGCTATCATCTACACCGAACTGCACGGATATCTTAACAAATCGCGCAAAGAATGCGAGGCTCTTATCGACCGTATGCCCGACGATAACCCAAAGAAGTGGTATCTGAAAGGTATTATATGGGCTGACGAGTGGGGACGTGAACCGCAGATAGATGACTACTCGGCAGCGAACAGCGGTTTCAAAGAACTCACGGAAGAAGAGGAGAACGAACTGCTGCGCACCGACCCCGAGAAGGCAGAAGAGTACTACAAGCAGCTTGACGAGTATAAAAAGAAGAACACCGGACCGCAGCTTGACGTAAGCAAAGTGCCGTTCTACCTCGCCTACTTCCAGCATAGCTTCGATCTGGAGCCTAAGTTCATACGCCTGTATCGCAACGAGGGCAATGTGAACGATGACATCCGTAAGAAGTCGAAGTATATGCGAAAAGATATTCCGGCTTATCGAAAGAAGTTCGAGATACTCAAAGCCTACACCGACCGTAAGAAGGCTGAGGAAAGCGGAGCTGTAAGTGAGACAAAGGAAGAAGTGCAGTCGGCAGATAACAAGGATAACACCGCTGACGATAACAAATAAGACCAAGAACAATGAGCATTAACATCATACGCCTTTACGCAACAGCGATTTGTCTGATAGGTGGCTTGAGCTGTAGTGTAGCAAGAACGACAACGTTCAGTGTCGCTCCACGTGCTATCACACAGGTGCCCGACTCACTATGGGACGAGTCGGGCGACGAAGACACCATTGGCAAAACTCGCCACAACTACGCTACGGAGTTCAATGCCCTCAAGTACGTGCTTGAGGACCGCTATCGTGGCTATGACGACACCTTCAGAAAGAAGTGGTACGACCACCTCTTCTTAGGCTTCGGCGGAGGATTGCATAAAGACTTGGAATATGCAGGATATAACCTCTCGCCAATCACGATGGCGCACGTGAGTGTGGGTAAGCAGTTCAACCCTTACCATACTGTGCGCCTCACAGCCGGATTGGGATTTGGCTACTATGAGGGTAACAAGAAGAACTATAAACAGTGGCAAGGTTCTGTCGACTGGATATATAGTCTGTCGACGTTGATGGACGGCTATCGTCCGTCTCGACTGCTCGATGTGTCAACTGTGTTTGGCTTTGGCGTACGCCACAACACAACAAACATAGTTGACAACCATCGCACACGATACGAAATACGTGGAGGTGTGCAGGGAAAGATATTCACCGGTCCGCAAGGATACCTCACAATAGAGCCGTATGTAGGTGTCAAGTCAAGACACTTATATAATAAGTTCGGAGGCTTCTATGGTGTAAACATCGGTATGGTGTACTATCTGCATAACAACCTCTCTATCGAGGACCGTATGCGCTACATGAAGAACCGCCCTGAATATGTGGACAGCACAATGCAGTGGCATCCGCAGAAATGGCGTACACCATGGTTTGCCGAGCTCTCAGGAGGCATGGCATGGTGCGTGGGAGGTGAAAATGTGAGCCCAAAGATGGGACACTCTACGAAGATGTCTGTAGGTAGATGGTTCTCGCCGTCGGTAGGTGTGCGCCTTAGCTTAGGACTCACCTCAGCCACATGGGACAAAACCCATGAGGCAATGGGCGAACAGGACGAGGATAGACGCGCTATGCTAAGCATACCAGTGCAAGACGATGCTGTGGTCGACCTGCATGATATGACCGCTGATGCAACCGCAGAGGCTCTCATCAATCCGTTAGGATTTATGAAGAACTACTCTTTCGACCAACCATTCAACGTGGCTTTAGCATTCGGTGGCGGTCTTAGTTGGATTATGCGAGAGCAGAAGACCCATCTGCGCACCATCAGTACGTTCTACACGGCAGGCTTACACCTCTCGTATAACCTCAGCAACGACTTGCAGGTGTTCCTCGAACCGAGCTTCACCAACTACAACTACCGAATACCGTATCGCAACATAGACGCAGTGAAGCGTTTCAACGCCCAAAGAGTAGTGGTTCGTCTTGGTTTTACAGCCTATACGCGTGCTACAAACTATCGTATGAGGAAGCAAGATGACTATGAGGCACCACGCATTCCGCTTAGCTTCGGTTTGGGCGCAGGTACGATGCTGTTCAACACCAAGAAGACATACGAGGGCGCAGCGTTCAACTATAATGCACAGGCCTTTGTTGAAGGACATTTCGGTAAGGTGCATGGCGTACGTGCTTCGTTCGAATACTTGTCTATCAATAGCGTTGCGCCGGACAACTATACCGGCACAACCGAGTATGGTACAGAATACACCACTACCGGACTCTTCAAGAACAACTACAAGCGAGGCTTCGTGGCACTCAACTATTTGCTGAATGTCACCAACCTCTGCTCAGGCTACCAGAGCAATCGTATGTTTGAAGCGGAGTTGTTCGCAGGTCCGGCGTTGCTGCTGTCGTTAGGCAATAGCACAGAACCCGATGGTTCGATAAAGGTGAACAGTTCGCACACCATGTCGTACTCACAAAGAAAGTACAACACCAGCCCGCTTATGGGTGCCAATGGAGGTATCAAGATAAAGATGAACGTGGCTAAGCACATCGCTGTGACGCTCACACCGCAGCTCTACGTAGTGCGTTATGACCCGAATCTGCTTGGCGTTAATATGATGAAGCTGCGCACGTTCCAGACACTCAACCTCGGTGTGCAGTACACACTGTAATCGGTGTGCAGTACGTATTATAAGTAAATAATAGGGCGGAGGAACAAACACCTCTGCCACTCTTAAAGCTATACAAGATATGAACATGAGAAAAATCGCTATAGGCTTGCTCGCTTTCGCACTTGTTGCGCCTTCGATTGCTTCTGTCTCGCTGAAAGACAAGAAGGAGAAGAAACCGAAGACCGAAAAGAAAGCAAAGGTTGACAATAAGACAAAGGCTAACAAAGCGTCAAGTTCCAATTCGCCACGCAAGGTGCAGACCATCAACGATGTAGAAGCCGCAATTTTGGGTATAGAGAAGATTGTGTCGCACACACTCGTTGAGGTGGAACCTATTGTGCAGCAGATTTGCGAGTCGCAACAGACCAAGAAAAGCGTGTGCCCACGTATCTACGTAGGCGCAGCCAATGCCTTTTGGCTCAAATCGGGTGTCAGCGATACCACATACGCTTTGAAATACATCGACAAAGCAATAGAACTCGACCCTCATTATAGTCCAGCCTATATGCTCAAGGGCGACATCTACAAGTGGGCTGACGACACCACTGTAGCTGTAAACTACTATAAGAAGGCGATAGAGATGGCTCCCAACGACTTCAGGACGTATCGTAAGTATGCATCATTTGTAGAGGCAGGTTTGGACAAGGTGACAGAGCGTGCGTTTGCGGGCGATACAGAGGCTCAAGAAGAAGTACGTAAACGTAGAGCAAAGCTGGAAAACATCTACGCAATGGCTAAGGAAGCCAATCCTACATTCCCATATAATCGTGATTGTGCACGTTTGTATGCTGCATACGGTCTTACTACAAATGAGATTCAAAAGGGCATTCAGTTGTATGATGAAGCTCAAAAGGACTCTTTAGAGGCTGACGACTATACATCACAGGCCCGAATGGTATATACCTTTGTGGACAATGCCGATGGTAACACAAAGTTGCAGCTCTATACGCGCATTATGAATATTTGCGATAGTGGTTTGGTTAGATATCCTGCATACTATTATATTCTCTCCACTGGTGCAGATTGGGCGAACAGAGCGTATGATCTTGTAAAGAAGCAGCAAGGTGATGCTCTTTATGAGTATAAGAAGTTGTTCGCTTCAAGGGCATTGGAGTATAGTGAAACTTTGATCGCAAGCAAAGACACAGCTATTACCGATTTGAATTACTTGAATTATGGTAAGGCACTTATTAATAACAATAAGTTAAATCAGGGAATAGATGTGTTGAAGGAATTGCTAAAGAGCCCGACAATTAAAGATGATCAGGTAGCTTCTGCAATGGGTGTTATCAGTAACACCTATAAGGATATGGGCGAATACGATAAGGCAGAAACGGCTTATCAAGAGTATATCAATACTGTTGAGAGCAATGGTAAGCTGAACTATTTCCATCTGCAGAACTATGCTGCGATGTATAAGGATAAGGCGGAAGAGTGTGTCGGAATGGAGCAGGTGGCAGCTTATAAGAAAGCCTTTGATATATATGGACAGGCTGCAGAACGATTCCCTGATTATGCAGACTATGGCTATATCAATCAGCTTCAGTTGAGTCCGTTAATCGACCCTGACCAAGAGGCAGGCGTTGGATTGCAACCTGCTTTGCATCTGTATAATAGCGTTTCTGCAAATGCTTCTTGGCAGTTGATGGCAACTCGTTATTTGGTAGGCTACTACTTCAATGTGAAGAAGAGCAAGGAGTTGGCTCGTAAATACTTTATGCGTTGGCACGAGCTCGACCCAGACAACGAGACCGTCAAGCGAAACATCGCAATCTTGTATAAGGTTAAACTATAAGATGAAGATATAACTTCACATCAGATATCCAGGCTATGGCAGCAATGTCATAGCCTTTTTTGTTCATTCGGAAACCCCTTTTTATATAGAAGCAATATATCATAGTAAAGTATCAGTACGCGAAAAAATCTGCCATATCTCCCAGTGTCGCTGCAACTTACAGATTACGAGCATGTTAAAGGCTGGCAGATATGCTTCCGAGAGCTATATCTGCCAGCCTATCTACCAGACATCTACCATTCATCTATCATTCTATCCGTTGTCTAATCTGCTACGTCGTTCTCATTAGTCTGCTGTGGCAACATTGTTGTTCTGCTGCGGCAATATTGTTGTCCTGCTGCGGCAACATTGTTGTTCTGCTGCGGCAACATTGTTGTTCTGCTGCGGCAATATGAGAAAGGCATGAAGCAATATAAGGGAGATGTATTATTTACAGGACAACAATAAAAATTAATTGCTTCATGCCGTGTTTTCAGAATAATAATTGTAACTTTGTAAAGTAGCATTAAACTTATTGTATTATGGGAGGACTGAAAGATAGATACATACGTTTTGATTGGGCTATCAAGCGCTTGCTCCGTCAGAAAGCCAACTTCGACGTGTTGGAAGGTTTCCTTACCGTGTTTATCGGTGAGGAGGTGAAGATTGTGGAGATACTCGAGAGTGAGGGCAATCAGCAAACGCCAGACGATAAGTTCAACCGTGTGGACATCAAAGCACGCAACTCGAAGGGTGAGATAATACTTGTAGAGGTGCAGAACACAAGCGAGCTTTATTATCTGGAGCGCATCCTGTATGGCGTAGCGAAAGCCATCACCGAGCACATCCATCTCGGTGATACATACAAGGAGGTGAAGAAGGTGTATTCTATAAGCATCCTCTATTTCGATATAGGTAAGGGTGCCGACTACCTGTATGTAGGACAAAACAAGTTCATCGGTGTGCATACAAACGACCAACTCGTCATAACCGCTAAGGAAAAAGGTGTTTTAGTGCAGAAGAGTCCGGCAGAGATATTCCCCGAGTACATTCTTGTGCGTGTCAACGAGTTTGACAAGGTAGCGGTAACTCCGTTGGAGGAGTGGGTTGCTTACTTGAAGAGTGGAGTTATAAAGGAGAACACCACTGCTCCAGGATTGCAGGAGGCACGCAAAAAACTTCAGTATTACTCGATGACCGATGCCGAGCGCTATGCTTATGATGAGCACCTCAACGCTGTGATGATACAGAATGATGTGCTTGGCAATGCACGCGAAGAAGGACTTGCCGAGGGTCGTGCTGAGGGACTTACGCAAGGTCGTGCTGAGGGACTTACGCAAGGTCGTGCTGAGGGACTTACGCAGGGTCGTGCAGAGGGTCGTGCAGAAGCAAAGAAGGATATTGTTAAATCTATGTTGAGCAATGGTCTGTCGGTAGAGCAGGCTGCAAAATATAGTGGTCTGACTGTAGAAGAAGTAGAAAGTATAAAGTAAAATCACGATATGGGAGAATATATAGTATCGGCGCGTAAGTACCGCCCGATGACATTCGACTCGGTGGTGGGGCAGGCTGCTCTCACCGCTACGTTGAAGAATGCCGTGAAGAGTGGCAAATTGGCGCACGCCTACCTGTTCTGCGGACCGCGCGGAGTAGGCAAGACGACGTGTGCGCGCATCTTCGCGAAGGCAATCAACTGCATGAACCCTACTACGGAGGGCGAGGCATGTGGCGAGTGCGAAAGCTGCAAAGCGTTTGCTGAAGGACGCTCGTACAATATCTTCGAGCTTGACGCAGCCAGCAACAACTCCGTGGAGCACATCAAGTCGCTCATGGAGCAGACACGCATACCGCCGCAGGTGGGCAAGTACAAGGTGTTCATCATCGACGAGGTGCACATGCTCTCGCAGGCAGCATTCAACGCTTTCCTGAAAACGCTGGAGGAACCGCCTGCACACGTGGTGTTCATCCTCGCCACAACCGAGAAGCATAAGATTTTGCCAACCATCCTCTCGCGTTGTCAGATTTACGACTTCGAGCGCATGAGCGTGGAGAACACCATCAACCACCTGAAGTATGTGGCAGAGAAGGAAGGCATCACCTACGAGGAAGAGGCATTGGCACTTATCGCCGAGAAAGCTGACGGCGGTATGCGCGATGCCCTTTCTATCTTCGACCAGACGGCAAGCTTCTGCCAGGGCAACATCACATACGCAAAAGTGATTGAGGACCTAAACGAGCTCGACACCGACAACTACTTCAAGTTCGTCGACTATGCGTTGGCGAACAAGGTGAGCGAGTGTATGGTGCTCCTCAACTCGATAATAGAGAAAGGCTTCGACGGTGGTAATCTTATCAACGGACTCGCTTCGCACGTGCGCAACGTGCTCATGGCTAAGGATGCGCAGACGCTGAAGCTCCTTGAGGTGAGCGAGAAACAGCGTGAGAAGTACAGCGCACAGGCAAAGGCGTGTCCCACGCAGTTCCTCTATAAGGCGTTGAAGCTGATGAACCAGTGCGACCTAAGCTACCGTCAAAGCAGCAACAAACGTCTGCTCGTAGAGCTGACACTCATCCAGGTGGCACAGATCACGCAGCCGGAGGATGCCGACAGTGCGGGGCGTAGCCCCAAGCAGCTGAAAACCCTGTTCAAACTTCTTGATTTCACCCGGACGAAAGTGGCTCAGCAGGTGGCTGCTCCGGTAAGCCATGCCTCGGTGAGCCATGTTTCAGCTGAGGCTCCTACTTCGCAGACCGCCGCATCGGGTTCGGCAGCCGTCTCCGACAAGTTGTCTGCCGGCGTACCACGCTTGAAGCTCTCGTCGCTCGGCATGACCTTCCAAAGCTTGCAGCGCAAGGATGCGGTGGCGGCAAAGAAAGAGGCGGAAGAGACAAACAAGGATGAGAACGAGCAGTTCACGCAGGAGTTCCTCGATCTGCAATGGCTCTCGATGTGCAACCGTATGCCGCAGAAGATGGTGGGGCTTGCTTCCCGAATGAAGAACATGCAACCGCGTATCACCACCTTCCCCGATATCGAGGTGCTGGTAGACAACCAGATATTGCTTGACCAGGTGAACGAGATAAAGGGTCGCATACGCGTCACGCTCGCCAAGGCACTGCACAACGGAAATGTGTCAATATCGCTCCGCCTCGCCGAGGCAGAAGAGATAAGCCGCCGAAAGACAAAGAAAGAGGTGTACGACGAACTGATGCAGCAAAAGGAAGTGCGAGCGTTCGTCGAATCGTTAGGGCTCGAACTTGTTTAAAAGTAAAAAAGTAAAAAAGTAAAAAAGTAAAAAAGTAAAAAGGTAAAAAGTAAAAAGGTAATGGTCTGCGTCGGTCGTTACGCGTATTCGCATCGACCGACGCAGACATTCGTATCGACCGACGCGGACATCCGCATCGACCGACGCAGACATCCGTATCGACCGACGCAGATATCCACACCGACCGACGCAGACTATTTCTCAACGATGCTTTCGATGTACTTGCACACCATGTTGATGCCCTTCAGGTTGTCTCCACCCTCTGGTATGATGATGTGCGCGAAGCGCTTTGTCGGCTCAATGAACTGCTCGTGCATAGGTTTGAGCACCTTCAGGTAGCGGTCGACAACCATAGACACGGTGCGTCCGCGATCGATAGTGTCGCGTTGTATGTTGCGTATGAGTCGCTCGTCGGGGTCGCAGTCGACGAAGATGCGCAGATCCATCATGTCGCGCAGACGCTTGTTGAGCAGTGTCATAATGCCCTCCACGATAATCACCGGCTTCGGCTCCACGTGTATCGTCTCCTTCTCGCGGTTGCACTTCAGGTACGAGTACGTAGGCTGTTCGATAGCTTTGCCCTCGCGCAGCTCGTTAATCTGCTTTATCAGTAGCTTCCAGTCGAACGCATCGGGATGGTCGAAGTTGATAGCCCGGCGCTCCTCTTCGGTCATGTGCGACGTGTCGTTATAGTACGAGTCGAGTGGTACGACAGCCACGTGGTGCGGCGGCAGTGCCTCAACAATTTTCTTCACTACAGTGGTCTTGCCGGAGCCTGTGCCGCCGGCAATACCAATTATTGTTATCTTGTTGTTTGTCATATTCTTAAGCTTGGTCGTATAATGTGCTGAACATGCGGCTGTAGAACTCTGCCTTGCGTTCGGGCTTCATGGGGTAGGCGCGCGAGCTGCTCGGCATACGCCATAGACGCAGTGTTCTGTCGTCGAAGCCGAACTGCACGTTCTCGCCAACCTTCGGCTGCACCTTTATTTCGAAGCACGCGCAGAGCACGTCGGTGGCTTTCTGTCCAGTGGTCACGATGTCGGTGAGCGAGGGTAGGGAGCGCACCATTGCCTTCAGGTCTGTAGGCTCCACCACCTCCAAGTCCTTGTCAGACGCCGTGTTCTTCAGTCGGCGCACTACCGTCGCTGTGTCGTACATGCCGATGCGACGCTCGTTGAGGAACGGGATAATGCGGTCGAGTCGGAACGTCTTTGCTTCGGTGTCGACAAAGTGCAGCTTGTCGTTGAAGAAGCATAGCCCGAAGATGCGCCACATGTCGTTGGTGAAGTTGGGGTAGTAGAACCGCATCGACCAGCGCTGTTCGCCCGGCGGAAAGCTGCCGAGCATGAGCAGCCGGCAGCCGTCGGGGAGGAACGGGGTGAAGGGATGGCGTTCGGTATTCATTACTTCTGCTCCTTCACCAGATACACTACTACCGGCAAGTGGTCGGAATAGCCGTCGAGCCATACACCGCCTGCGGTGGTACGCTTCGGCGAGCCCTTGTACTTGCCCTCGCTCTGTATGAGGTACGGGCGGATGTGGATTTGATGCTGGAAGTACTTCAGAGTAGAGAAGTCCTTCACGCCCTTCGGGTTGAGCAGGTTCGGAGTCATCACGATTTGGTCGAAGAGGTTCCACGATCCGTTGTAAAACAGTGTGCCCTTGCCCTGCTTTGTGAGAATGTTATACCACGGGTTGTACATATCGTCCTTGCCCGTCTTCTCGATAGACGGTTTGCAAGAGAGCCCTTCGGTCATCGACTTGTTTGTAGGGTCGTCGTTCATATCGCCCATTACGAACACCTTGCAGTTGGGGTCGGCGTTCAGCAGCGAGTCCTTCACCACGCGCACCTGTCTGCCAGCCACCTCGCGGTAGTAGGATGTGGCGAAACGGCTCGGCCAGTGGCACACGATTACAGCCACGTGTTCGCCGGCGAGCGTGCCGCTAACGGTGAGGTAGCCACGTGTCACATAGTTAGAGTCCTTCTTCTCCTCGGGAACGTATGGCACGAGGCGCACATCCTTCACGGTGAAGAAGCGAGGGTTGTAGAGCAGCGCGCAGTCGATGCCGCGGCGGTCTGGACCCTCTACATGTACATACTTATATCCGCGCTGCTTCAGAGCAGGCTGTGCTGTGAGGTCGTCGAGTGCCTTCGAATTCTCCACCTCCGAGAGTCCGATGAGGGCGCATCCGATGCCCGGCAGCTTGTCCGTGCCAAGGTCGGCTAATGCCTGCGACATATTGCGTAGTTTGTGGCTATATTTCAGTCCGTTCCATTTGTATGCGCCGTTAGGCAGGAAGTCGTAGTCGCGCTTGCCCTCATCGTGGCAAGTGTCGAAGAGGTTTTCCTGGTTGTAGAAACCTACGGCATAGAGATTGAATTTCTTCTGAGCCGATGCTCCCAATGTCATACATAGGAGTAAGGCGATGATAAAGAGATTTTTTTTCATTTGAGTTATTTGTTTTTTGTTTTTATTCGTTACACACTGCGTGTACGTGATACACGCCTACAAAGTTACAGTAATTTGTTATCATTGTGCCCTATTTCGTGTTTTTTTTGCATGAAATTGCGATTGTTTTCCAGTCCGTTGGCATGTTCTGCATTGAAACATATACTTAATAAAAATTAAATATGGAAATGTTTCATTAATTGAATAAAAATGTGTTACTTTGCAATCTATTTCTTAAACTACCCTAATTGAATGAAATAAAAAAAGTAGTAGTTGATTTAGAAACGAAAATTTAAAACTTAATTATAAACATTACATGCAAAAGAAGCTTAAATTAGCAGTGTTGGCAATGTGCTGCGCTCCGTCTGCTTTCGCTCAGACACAGACCGACTCTATCGGTTATCATAGCGAAGCTGCAAGCGAGGCTGCCTTCACTTTCACTGAGGCACAGCTCGGTGAGGACGATGACATGACACAGAACGTGACAATCGTCAACTCCAACACCGACATCTATGCCAGCCAGGTGGGCTTTTTGTTCTCACCGGCACGTTTCCGCTATCGTGCTTTCGATCAGAAGTACAATGAGGTTTATCTCAATGGCTTGCAGCTGAACGACATGGAGAGCGGACAGTTCCGTTACTCTCAGGTCGGCGGTCTGAACAACATGACCCGCAACCAGGAGTTCGCCCTTCCGTTTGAAGGCAACAACTTCACCATGTCTGGCATGGGTGGCTCCAACAACTACAACTTCCGTCCGTCGGCAATGCCTGTAGGCCATCGTATGACCCTCAGTGGCGCTAACCGCAACTACACTCTGCGTGGCATGTACACCTATAGCACTGGTCTCTCAGAGAAAGGTTGGGCGTTCACTGGTGGCGTGAGCTATCGTTGGGCACGCAACGGCTACGTAGAGGGCACATTCTACAACTCGCTCTCTTACTTCCTCGCCGTGCAGAAGGTGATGGGTAAGCACAGCCTCTCGCTCTCTACATGGGGCAACCCGACCGAGCGTTCTACACAGGGCGCAGGTACAGACGAGATGTATTGGCTCGCCAATAACCGCTACTACAACCCTTATTGGGGCTATCAGAACGGTAAGAAGCGCAACTCGCGCGTGGTGAACGACTACGCTCCAAGTGCAATCCTCACATGGGACTGGAACTTCAACGAGAACTCGAAGCTCACTACATCGTTCTTCGGCAAGTACTCTATGTACAAGAGCACAAAGCTCAACTACAACAACTCAGACAATCCGCATCCTAACTACTGGAAGAATATGCCGTCAAGCTACTACGACGTGTGGAACAGCGAAAACTCTGCATATCGCACAGAGCAGGCTTACGAGGATTGGTTGACATCATACAACTATTGGCGTGCATCAAAGGCTAATCGTCAGATCAACTGGGATCGCCTCTACTACTCAAACAAGAACGCAGCTGCACAGGGCGGCGACGCTATGTACTACATCCAGGCTAAGCACAACGACAACCTGATGCTCTCGTTTGCCTCTACATTCAATCACCAGATTGACAAGGATAAGAAGGTAAACGTAGGCGTACTTGCAGCTACCAATAAGGCAATGCACTACCAGACAATGGAGGACTTGCTCGGTGCTACCCAGTTCCATAACATCAATACATATCTTATATCAGATAAGTACACAGCTACTTCGCCCGAAGCACAGTACGACCTCAACCATCCTAACGCAGTCGTTAAGGAAGGCGACCGCTTCTGCTACGACTACAACCTGCTTATCAACAAGGGCAAGGTATGGAGCTCGTACACCGAGAACTTCGGTTGGGCTAACTATACTATAGCTGCTAAGCTCGGCTACACCTCTTTCCAGCGCGACGGCAAGATGCGTAACGGTTTGGCTGCCGACAACTCGTTCGGCAAGAGCAAGCGAGCAGAATTCGTTGATGGTGGCTTCAAGTTCGGTTCTAACCTCACACTCGGTCGTGGCAACGTACTCTCGCTCGGCGTAGGCTATGAGCACCGCGCACCAGAAGCACGTGCAGCGTTCATGTCGCCAGAGATTAACAACGACTTCGTTCAGGGACTCAAGAACGAGCGCATCTTCAGCACAGAGCTCGGCTATATGTACGAGAACTCATGGCTCCACCTCAACGTGAAGGGCTACTACAGCCGCATGACTAACGTATCCGACTGGCAGAACTTCTATAACGATGATAGCAACTCGTTCATCTATGTGTCTATGACCGATATGAACAAGTCGTACTACGGTGCAGAGCTCGGCGCTAAATTCAAGCTCGCAAGCTTCCTCGACATTAAGCTCATCGGTACAATCAGCGAGGCTAAGATTACGAACAACTCTAAGCTCTGCTACATGAAGTCTACAGATGCCACACTGTACGGCACCGCCCAGACAGGTGACAACTACGACTATATCCACAACAAGGGTATGCGCGACAGCGGCACACCGCTCACCGCTCTCAGCCTCGGCGTAAGCTATCATCAGAAGGGTTGGTTCATCGACCTCAACTGCAACTACTACGACCGCATCTACCTGTCGTACTCGCCTAACTACCGTTTCCACAAGAACGTGGTGAACCGTAACGATGTGATGAAGGCATTCGGTCAGCCGATTATCAACGACGTGACCGGCGAAATCGTTTCCGGAGCACTCGATCAGGCAAAGGGTCACGGTGGCTTCATGCTCGACGGCTCAATCGGTCGCAGTATATACCTCAAGCACGGATCGCTCTCAATCAACCTCATGGTTCAGAACATCCTCAACAACCGCGACATCGTTACAGGCGGTTACGAGCAGAGCCGAAGCGGCTACACACAGAGCCTGAACGTACGTGGCTACTCGTTCGAGAAGAACCCGTTCAAGTTCTACGCCTTAGGTACAAACGGTATGCTGAACATTACTTATAAATTCTAAATCACAGAAAGAAGATGAAAAGTATAAAATATCTGAAACTCGCGCTCTTCGCGCTTGTTATAGGTCTTTCTGCTACATCATGTATGGATGAGGACTGGACCGACCCTACTGGCGAGGTGGCACCGTTCGGCAACAACCAGCTTCAGGAGACCAATGTCGTTTCTATTGCTGATCTTAAGGCAAAGTACGGTGCACAACTGAAGGATGTAGTGAACGACACAGTGCGCATCGCCGACGGTGTGCAGATCAAGGGTCGCGTCACAGGCAACGACATCTCTGGCAATATCTATAGCCAGGTTATGATCGAGGATGCTACCGGTGGTATAATCATCAGCGTTGCTCAGGGCGGCATCAACGGTCAGCTGCAGCTTGGTCAGGAGATTCTCGTTGACCTCGGCGGACTCTACTATGGCGTATATCGCACACAGCCACAGCTGGGCATCCCGTACACCGACTTCAAGAAGAACCAGACTTACCCGAGCCGCATCAGCCGTGCAGAATGGCAGACACGCTTCAAGATTCTCGGCAAGCCCGACGCTTCGCTCGTGGTACCTCACGTGTTCGAGACTTCTGAAATTAGCACACTCAACGACGAGACCGTTGCACAGAAGTACTCTGGACAGATTGTGACACTGAAGGGTGTGGAGTTCGACACAGCCGACGGCACCGTCACATTCGCTCCTGAGGCAGAAGGTGCCACTACAGGCCACGGCGTGACACGCTACTTCAAGGGGTACACTGGTCAGAAGAAGCAGATCGGCATCCGTACAAGCTGCTACGCTAAGTTCGCTGCCGAGAAACTGCCGAAGGGCAAGCTCAACGTAACCGGTATCCTCACCGTTTACAAGACCAGCGCAACATCGTCTTACGGCACAACAGTGCAGCTCGTGCTGCGCACACTCTCCGACATCGAAGTGCTTGAGCCAGAGAAGAATCAGCCGGCAGAAGAGAAGTAAGGCTATCTTACATTATTATATATTATATAACAAGCAAACAAACAAAAGAATATGAAAAAGATATTTTTCTCAATGCTCGTCGCAACAATGACAGCATTCACATTCACAAGCTGCGAGGACGTTCCTGCAGCTTATGAAATTCCAGGCGGTGGTAACGGCGGTTCAACAACTGAAGTTCCGACATTGTATTCAGAGGCATTTGATGACAATACAACCGCATTTGAATTTAAAGATGTAAACCTCACAGGCGGTTTGACAAGAGTTTGGAAGGTGGCTTCTTACAATAATAATGGCTATCTCAATGCTTCTGCATTCTTAAACAATGCAAGCCATGCATCAGAGTCTTGGGCTGTTTCTCCAGCTATTAACCTCTCTGATAGCAAGAAAGCTGTTCTTGCGTTCTCACATGCTATCAACAAGCTTAGCGATGTTAGTACAATGAAGGACATGATGACAGTTTGGGCTTCTACCGACTACACAGGCGATGTTAGCGCAGCTACTTGGAAACAATTCGTTGTTCCAAATTATCCGGCAGGTACAAGCTGGACGTTTGTAGAGTCTGGTGATATCGACCTTACAGAATATTGTGGCAATAAGGTTTATATTGGTTTCAAGTATGCAAGTACAGACGAAAACTCTGGTGGTTGGGAGGTTGACAACTTCACAATTAAGGGCGACGGCACACCAATGGTTACTCCAGGCAAGCCTGACACTCCCGATACTCCTGACACACCAGCTGGATCAAATCTTGTTTCAAATGGTGATTTCGAGGCATGGACAAATAGCCTTCCTAACAATTGGAAGTCGGCTTCTTCTGCAAGCAATGCCAAACTTTCACAGAGCACAGATGCTCATAGCGGCCAGTATTCTGTATGTGTTGCAGGTGGTGCAAAGAACCAGCGTCTTGCATACAAGGAACTCACTTTGAAGCCAGGTACATACAAGATGTCGTTCTATACAAAGGCTGCTACTGCTGATGGTGCGGTTGTAGACTATGGCTATGTTAAGGTTGTTGATGGTAAGATTAGCGGAGGCAACGATTATATCTATGCTAAGAAGTACGACAAGTTGACAAATACAGAGTGGACTGCAATCAGCCATGAGTTCACACTCGCAGAAAAGACAACAGTAGCTCTTGTTATTGCTGTTATAAAGAATCCTGGCAAGGACCTCCTTGTTGACGATTTCTCTCTCACTACTGCTGATGGTGGAGTTGTTGACGGTGGTTCTACAGAGCCTGATCAACCAGAAACATCAACCACTTCTACCTACACGCTTGTTAATAAAATTACTGATGGTACATACGTATTGGTTGCAAAGACAGATGCAGGTTACCTCGCTGCCTCTCCGTTGGCTGCTACATACAATTACGGTTACCTCAAGAACCCTGTAAGCGTAACAGAGAGCAACGGAACTGTAAAGGTTTCTGACGCTAATGCCTTTACTATCAAGAAAGTTGATGGTGGATACACTATTCAGGATGCTACTGGTTACTACTTTATGAACGGAGCGTATAATAGCTTTAGCCGTTCTGCAGAACTTCCTGCAAGTGGTCATATTTGGACTATTACTGTCAACAGCGATAAGACTGTTAGTATCAAGAACAACGAAATGGGTAAGACCATACAGTACGATACAGAGTTTACAAGCTTTGGCGCATACGAAGAGATTAAGGCTATATTGCCTTTCCTTTATAAGAAGTAAATATCATTAGCTGATACATTCCTATTCCAAGCCATTTCAAACGATGAGGTGGCTTGGAATTTTTGTTTTCAAAAATTTGTCGGTCTCATAAAAAAGTCGTAACTTTGCATCCGCTAAGCATTTGAAAGCGAAATATTTATTTAACACTATAACAATTTTAAACAAAATGAAGAAGGGAATTCATCCAGAAAACTATCGCCCCGTCGTATTCAAGGATATGTCCAACGGCGATATGTTCCTTACAAAGTCTACATGCAAGGCTACAGAGACAGTAGAGTTTGAAGGCGAAACTTACCCAGTGGTAAAAGTCGAAATCTCAAGCACATCTCACCCGTTCTATACTGGTAAGAGCAAGCTTGTCGATACTGCAGGTCGCGTAGATAAGTTCATGAACCGCTACGCAAAGGTTCGCAAGTAAGGAAAAGAACGAGATATATACTTCAAATAGACACGCTCTATTTTTGAAATAGAATATTGAGAGTGTGTTCCATCCGTAGTTGCATATACGTATGGAACATACTCTCTTTTTTATTTAAAAGTAAAAGAGTAAAAAAGTAAAAGAGTAAAAAGTAGGAGGTATGGGCATCTTGCCCATACCACGCCCCCACAAAACATATTTTTTAAAAGTAAAAAAGTAAAAGAGTAAAAGGGACTTTAAAGGAAAATAACGGATGAAACAATGTTTTAAATACGCGCTGCGCTATGCAACTGTTGTTGTGATGCTGCTCTCTGCACTCACCTTCACCGCTTGTGGAGGCGACGACGATGAGGGCAGCGGCAGTCAGAGCAGTCAGGTTGATAAGAAGAACAAGAACGCCAACATACCGTCGGCAGCCAACGGCTACAACAAAGCTATTCGACGCACGGAGTTCCCGGCTCTGAAGAAGACGGGCAAGCAGAAGGTTATTGTATATCGCATGACATCTACATCTTACGATAAAGACGGTGTTAACTTCTCGGTGGAGTGGGACTGCGACAAGCGTTCGCAGCGCTGGACGTGCTATCAGATGCACAAAGGCTACTCGGGCAAGTATTCGCGTGAGTCGGACTTCTTCTTCGATGCTACGAACCTCAATAGCAACGAGTATTGGGGCGAGTACACTCGCTTCCCTGGCTACGACCGTGGCCACATCTGTCCGAGCGGCGACCGCACCGCTTCAAAGGAGATGAACTCTCAGACGTTCGTAATGACGAATATGCAACCGCAGTATCATAAGTTTAATAGTTTCGACAAGCAAACAGGTGAAAATGGCTTGTGGGTACGTATGGAGAACCAGCTGCGCAAGTGGGCTGACAAACTCTCTGCAACGGATACTATCTTTGTTTGCAAGGGTGGCACAATCGACAGCGAGACTAACATCATAACGCGCATCGGGGGCAAGCTCATCGTGCCGAAGTACTTCTACATGGCTATCCTGCGCAAGAGCTCGTTCGGATATGCAGGCATGGCGTTCTGGAGCGAACAGAAAAATGAGTGGCGCACGAACGAGACGTTGGGCTCACACGCCATCTCTATCGCAGAACTTGAGAAGCGCACCGGCATCGACTTCTTCTGCAACCTCCCTGATGATGTGGAGGCGCAGGTCGAGAAGACGTTCAACCCGAGTGTCTGGTCAGGCTTATAATCTTTCTCTTCCCACAGATGTATTGTAGGAGGGTATGGCATCCTTGCCATACCCACGCACCCACAGAGAAAATCTCCCACAGAATTCGCGGAACCCACAGAACCTTCTGCTGATAATAATCTCCCACAGAATTCGCGGAATACACAGAACCTTCTGCTGAGATATTCTCCCACAGATTTCACAGATTTACACAGAACCTTCTGCTGAGATAATTTCCCACAGAATTCGCGGAATACACAGAACTTTCTGTTGAGATAATTTCCCACAGAATTCGCAGAACCCACAGAACCTTCTGCTGAGATATTCTCCCACAGAATTCACAGAACCCACAGAACCTTCTGCTGAGAAAAACTCCCGCAGATTTCACAGATTTACACAGATACTTTTAGTAAGAAGGTTCTGTGTGTTCTGTGAAATCTGTGGGAGAATAACGCAAGCAGTATCTGTGTAAATCTGTGAAATCTGTGGGAGTTTTTATGTACTAACTTAGAACAAAATATATAATCTCCCACAGATTTCACAGAATACACAGAACCTTCTGCTGAGAAAAACTCCCGCAGATTTCACAGATTTACACAGATTTTTATAGCAAAAGGTTCTGTGTGTTCTGTGAATTCTGTGGGAGAATAACGCAATCAGCATCTGTGTAGATCTGTGAAATCTGTGGGAGTTTTTATGTTCTAACGTATAGTGTGAAATCAGTGGGAGCTTTCATATTTCTTTGCGCTGTTCGTTGCCCACAGCCCTGCGAAGGTGAACGCTCCGTTGATCATGAGCAGTTCGTAGCCGAAGCGGTAGCCCCAGAGATGCTGCGCGGTGATGTCGAGAGCGTAGCAGAGTAGGGGTGAGGCGAGGCAGACGTATGGCACGAGGCGGTCGTTGACGGCGCGGTGCGTGAGCAGTCCGAAGGCGAACAAACCTAACAACGGACCGTAGGTGTATGAGCAGAGCACGTAGATGGCATCGATGACACTCGTAGAGTTGAGCATACGGAATAGCAGTATGAACGCCACGAACACCACGGCGATGCCCACATGCGCACGGCGGCGCAGATGCTCGTCCTCGGGGCGCTCGCAGATGTCGACGCAGTAGCTCGTGGTGAGCGCCGTGAGTGCCGAGTCGGCACTGGAGAACGATGCCGCCACGATGCCGATGGTGAAGAACACGGTGACGACGGTGCCCAACGCACCCGTAGCCGCGAACATCGGCAGCAGCTCGTCGCCAGCCGCAGGCAGCGGTGTGCCCTCCTTCTGCGCCAGCATCATAAGTAGCACGCCGAGCGCCATGAACAGCAGGTTGGCTGGTACGAAGGCGAAACCATACGTACACACATCCTTTTGAGCCTCACGTAGCGATTTGCACGTGAGGTTTTTTTGCATCATGTCTTGATCCAAACCCGTCATCACGATGGCGATGAAGGCTCCGCTGAGCAGCTGCTTCCAGAAGTTCTGCGTCGACACCCAGTCGTCCCACACGAACATGCGGCTGTGTCCGTCGGCAGCCACCGCCCGCACGGCTTCGCCCACGCTCATGCCCAGTTGTTGTGTCACATTATATATAATAAGGAGCAGCGCGGCAAACATGCAGGTGGTCTGGAACGTGTCGGTCCACACCAGCGTCTTAATGCCGCCGCGGCGCGTGTAGAGCCAGATGAGCAGCGTCATGCCGACGACGGTTACGGGGAACGGCACGCCCACGGCATCGAACACGAAGCGTTGCAAAATGATGCAGACGACGTAGAAGCGCACCGCTGCGCCCGTCATCTTCGACGTGAGGAAGAACCATGCGCCGGTCTTGTACGACCGCTTGCCGAGCCTCTCCTTCAGATATGAGTAGATGGTCGTCAGGTTCAGCCGATAGTAGACCGGCAGTAGCAGGAAGGCGATGGCGAAGTAGCCGAGGATGAAGCCGATGCAGGTCTGCACGTATGTCATATCGGTGCGCATCACCATGCCCGGCACGCTCACGAACGTGATGCCCGAGATGGAAGCGCCCACCATTCCGAACGCCACCATGTACCACGGCGAGCGTCGGTTGGCGCGGAAGAAGGTCTCGTTGTTGTCGCCGCGTCGTGCGGTGAGGCGGCTGAAGAGCATGAGAGCCGCGAAGTAGGCGGCTACGGTGAGGAGGATTGTCATGTTTTGGTTGGATATAATAGGAGGCTACGGCTTTCTTGCCGTAGCCATTAGCAACTGAAATATAACTATTCGCAATGGCTACGGCAG
>ERZ1108170.549-NODE-549-length-29659-cov-28.455141_pt1 | contig 29659 bp, 28 predicted proteins | sample MGYA00403705_ERZ1108170 | MGnify/ENA primary metagenome ERZ1108170 (study PRJEB35170, sample SAMEA104062422) | human gut metagenome | biome: human gut; feature: human-associated habitat; material: faeces | place: Denmark | collected 2012-06-15 ...
GAGTTCCATCAAAAGTGTCATATATTCTCGCCTCATTTCTTTATGTTCTTTGATCTGGATCACTTCTTCGTTGATTTCTTTCGTCAATGCACCCTCTGCTGCTTTCCCGTCCACATAGCGCAGGAAGGCTGTTTCATCAAAACACGGAAAGAACATATAGTCATAATCAAAAGCAGTGAACCTTTCGGCTCACTGCTCTGGTATTTATTTCAGACAGAGTATCCTGCTTCTCGCGCTATTTCTTTCACATACGGGATCGGACTTTCTGTCGCAGCGGCAATGTTGTCGATCGACATGTTCAGTTTGAGCAGATTCATGATCACTGTTCTACCTTTTTTCTCCATACCGATTTCGATCCCTTCCTGCATGCCTTCGGTTTTATATTTTTGGAGTTCCATCAAAAGTGTCATATATTCTCGCCTCATTTCTTTATGTTCTTTGATCCGGATCACTTCTTCGTTGATTTCTTTCGTCAATGCACCCTCTGCTGCTTTTCCGTCCACATAGCGCAGGAAGGCTGCTATATCCGGGTCAAGGGTATCACTTTCGCCTTTCGCGTTCAGGAAGATCTTTGTCGAAAGATCCCCCAGCTCCAGACCTTCCTTTTCGATGCAGCGATTGCGGAAGGTATACATGGGGAGATTTTCGCCGAAGGGGTCGAAGGTACAGATGAAGATGATGAAGGACTCTTTCAGCTCTGTATAGTACTGCCCTTTTTTCAGCTCGTCCATATCGATCATGCCTTGATAGTAGCGGGTCCGCTTGGGGAGTTCCCCTTCGCTGCCATTCGTACATTGCATCTCGATGTCATAGACATGGCCGTTTTCATCGTGCACATAGACGTCCAGACGGATGCTTTTGCTGTCGTAGCGGTTGTCTATGGATTTTTCGCCTTCTGGAAATGTGATCTTTTCGATCCGGATGCCCAAAATCTTCTCGATCAGGTATTTGCAGATCCGCTGGTTCTGCATGACTTTCTGGAAAAGAAAATTGTCCTGGATGGTCAGCTCTTCCCATTGTTTGAATCGTCCCATGGCATCACCGCCTTTCTACCTGTATTGTAACAAAAAATAGAGAAAAAGCGAAGAGAAATTCCGCAATATACAAGCCGAAAAGACGCATTCTCTCATCATATTTTGTATCTGTATGAGGGAAACAGGCAATAGAAAAGCAGTCTGCCGATGAAAACCGACAGGCTGCTTTTCTATGATTTTTATTTTTCCAGCTTTTTGAAAAGGCTCGCCATTTCGAGTGCATCCATCGCACATTCGAAGCCTTTGTTGCCGGATTTGAGGCCGGCGCGGTTGATGGCCTGCTCGATGGTGTCGGTGGTGAGGACACCGTAGAGGACGGGGATACCGCTGGAGAGGGAAGCCATAGCGACGCCTTTCGTGACTTCGGTCGCTACGTGCTCGTAGTGATCGGTCTCGCCACGGATGACAGCACCAAGGCAGATGACGGCATCATATTTCCCGCTTTCTGCCATTTTCTTCGCTGCGAGCGGGATCTCGAAGGCGCCCGGCACCCAGGCGAGGTCGACTTTGTCCATATCGACACCGTGACGGGCAAGACCATCGGCTGCGCCGTCGATGAGTTTGGAAACGATGACTTCATTGAAACGGGAAGCGATAATGCCGACACGGATGTCGCTTTCATTGAAAAGTCCAGAAATGATATTCATGAGGAAGTCTCCTTTGGGTATATGTAACATATTATGTAAATGGTAACATCAAGGGTGCAGAGGGCAACGGTTCAATGAGGAGGCGGGTTGTGGTGGCTGCTCCTGAACCCGTCAACCTGAACCCCGAACCCACTTATTCCTTCGGTTCTACGATGTCCTGGTCGAGCTTCAGCATGTGGCCCATTTTTTCCTGCTTGGTCTTGAGGTAGAATTCGTCTTCTCTGGTGGGCGCGATCTCGATGGGGACGCGCTCGGTGATGGTGATGCCGTACTCGCTGACGTCGTCGATCTTCTGCGGGTTGTTTGTCAGGAGGCGGATGTGGACCGCACCTAGATTTCTAAGGATCTGCGCACCGGTCATGTACTCGCGAAGGTCGGCAGCGAAGCCAAGCTTGAGATTCGCTTCGACGGTGTCATAGCCTTCGTCCTGCAGGGCATAGGCGCGGATCTTATTGATGAGGCCGATGCCGCGGCCTTCCTGACGCAGGTAGACGAGGACGCCGCGACCTTCTTTCGCGATCTGGCGCATGGCTGCGGAGAGCTGCTGTCCGCAGTCGCAGCGCAGCGATCCGAAGCAGTCACCGGTGAGACATTCCGAGTGGATGCGGCAGAGGACGGGAGATCCGTCATCGACCTTCCCCATGGTGAGAGCGACGTGGTGCTCGCCATTCATGCGGTTCACGAAGCCGTAGATCTCAAAGTCGCCGTACTTGGTCGGGAGTTTTGCGGCGGTGATGCGCTCGACGAAGATCTCATGCTTTTTCCTGTATTCGATGAGCTCCTGAATGTTGCCGATTTTGAGGCCTTTTTCCTTCGCAAGGCGGAAGAGGTCTTCGCGGCGGGCCATGGTGCCGTCTTCATTCATGATCTCGCAGCACAGGCCGGCGGGCTTGAGCCCGGCAAGGCGGGCGAGGTCGACGGTCGCTTCGGTATGGCCCTGCCGTTCGAGGACACCCCAGCGGCGTGCTTTCAGCGGGAAAAGATGCCCCGGGCGGCGGAAATCTTCCGGCTTCGCGCCGTCTTTGATGGCTTCCAAGGCTGTCATGGAGCGGGCGGCGGCAGAGACGCCGGTGCCGGAGTCCTTGTAGTCGATGGACTCGAGGAAGGCGGTCTGGTGATTGTCTGTATTGTGACGGATCATCGGTCCGAGGTACAGGGATTCTGCGATCTCCTCGGACATCGGCATGCAGATGACGCCCTTCGCTTCGGACGCCATACGATTCACATTCTCCGGCGTGGCGAATTCTGCGGCACAGATGTAGTCGCCTTCGTTTTCGCGGGACTCTGCGTCCTGCATGATGACGATGTGTCCCTGCCTGATTTCTTCCAAAATATCTTCAATCGGGTCAAATTTAAATTCCATAGTTTCCTCCAGAAAGTGTCTCAAGCATACCCATGGTGAGACCTTCTTCCGTGTCCTTTTTCATGAGCTGCTCCACATATTTTCCCAAGTAGTCGCACTCGACATTCACTGGGTCTCCCGGGTGCTTCCCGAGAAGGATGGTCTTCTCCCCCGTATGTGGGATGAGGGAGATCGTGAAGCGGTCTGCTTCGCGCCTTGCGACCGTGAGGCTCACGCCGTCGATAGCGACGGAGCCTTTTTCTATGATGTATTTCATCCATTTCTGCTCGACGGAAATCGTGACATTCACCGCGTTTCCGTCCTTGATGAAGGAGATCAGGCGTCCCGTGGTATCGACATGGCCGAGCACGATGTGACCGCCCAAGCGATCCGAGAGACGGAGCGCACGCTCGAGATTCAGGGGCGAGCCGACACGCACCATGGAAAACGACGTGCGGGAAAGCGTCTCCGGCGTGACGTCGCAGTCGAAAGAGTGCGTATCCATCCGCGTCACGGTGAGGCAGGTACCGTTCACGGCGATGCTGTCGCCGAGCTTCGTCCCCTCGAGGACTTTTTCACAAGAAATGGTGAGCGTGCAGGAAGATGCTGTGGGTTTCATCCTGCGAAGCGTCCCGATTTCCTCTACGATCCCTGTGAACATGGCTCTTCCTCTCTCTTCAGCAGGTCGACGTCTGTCGGGCGCGTGGACTCTGCCTTTTCTTCTTTGGCTTCTTTTTCTACATACGCTTCGATGACGAGATCCTTCCCCGTCATCTGCGTCTGGATGTCACGGAGACGGATGGCCTTCGGGATGGTCGGTGCGCCCTCGCCGCCAATGAGCCCGGGCGCAGAGACGCCGCCAATGATCATCGGCGCGGTATAGATACGTACCTTGTCGACGATACCGGCATCAAAGGCAGACGCGGCGAGCGTCGCGCCGCCCTCTAAGAGGATGCTGTCGATGCCTTTCAGAGCGAGCCCCGTCATGGCGGCCTCGAGATCGACACTGCCTTTTTCTTCGCTGTCCGTCATAATGATATCGACGCCCATATCCGAGAGCGCTTTGCGCTTTCCCTCATCCGAGGCAGTCGTGGTGAGGATGATATTCTCCCCTTCTTCCTGAAATACCTTCGCTTTGAGCGGCACGGAGAGCTTTCCATCCACGATGATACGCACGGGGTCGATCATCCCCTCTGTGCGGGCAGTGAGCTGCGGATTGTCCGCAAGGATCGTCCCCGCGCCGACCATGATGCCCTTGTAGCAGCCGCGCAGGACATGTACTTCTTCCCGCGAGTCTTCACAGGAAATCCACTGGGAGTCCCCCGTGTGGCAAGCCGTCTTGCCATCCAGAGACATCGCAGCCTTGTAGAGGACGAAGGGCTTGTGCTGCGTGATGTATTTCAGGAAGACTTCATTCAGCTTCTTCGCTTCCTCTTCCATGAGACCGACCGTCACGAAAATCCCCGCTTCTTTCAGCTTGCGGATCCCCTTGCCAGCGACGAGAGGATTCGGATCCTCCATCGCGACGACCACGCGGTCGACGCCTTTTTCCACCACAAGGTCAGCGCACGGCGGCGTCTTCCCATAGTGCGAGCAGGGCTCAAGCGTCACATAGAGCGTCGCCCCCTTCGGATCTTCTGTCGCGTGAGCGAAGCAGTTCACTTCCGCATGCGGTCCGCCATATACTTCATGCCAGCCTTCTCCGATGATGCGGCCATCTTTCACAAGCACCGCCCCGACCATCGGATTCGGACGGGTATGTCCCATGCCGCGCACCGCTAGCTCCAGCGCACGGCTCATGAATTTTCTGTCTTCATCGATACGCAAAAAATCCACCTTCCTTTCCTTCAGGGAGGTGGACAGCCAAAAAGTCTACCACTCTTCTTTCATCCGGACTCTAACCGTCGGCTCTGGGTTCTCACCAGATCTACTGCAGGACATCTGCAGCTCGTGGGCTCAGAAGATCTTTACCACCGGTGGGGAATTCCGCCCCGCCCTGAAGAGATATATTTCTACGTCTCTATTATAACAGATGACGCAAGAGGGATGCGTGGCTAGCAGCTGGTGACTAGGGGCTGGTGACTAGGGGCTAGGGACTAGGGATGAGAAAGGAGAATACCGCTTTCCCCATATCGTCATTTCGAGCGAAAGCGAGAAATCTTTTCCGTTCGCGGTCAAGCCAAGGATGCGAGAACAACGGATAACGGGAAACGCCATGCTCCATATGAACTGGACACTACGGTGTTTCATACAGACAGATTCACACAGGAAAAAAGAAACCCGTAGCCGAAAAAGATCCCTCGACTCCGCTCGGGATGACGATACGGGAAAACGGACTCTCTCTCATTCCCTTTCATACCGCTGCGGAGCCAACCTCCGCCCCTTCGGGGCACCTCCTTCCAAGGGAAGGAGGTAGAATACACACTATCCCCCGAACCATAGCCTTCCCCGCATGGGGAAGGTGGCGAGCATAGCGAGCCGGATAGGGTTCTAGGGAAACGCGAGAGAAAAACCGTCTCAAGCCTGCGATTTACGAGAGCACCCGAGCGCCGCTCACATCCCCTTTCATCCCTTCCCGTAGAAGGCTGCCCCTGCGGGGCAGATCTATCCTCCGCCTTCGGCGCGCCCCTTCTTCAAGGGGCTGCTCAGCGGCCATGCCAAAGCGCGGTATACGAGAATACTGCTTCCCCGCTTCTCTGCACTATAGCCTTCCCCACGTGGGGAAGATGGCAAGCATAGCGAGCCGGATAAGGTTCTAGGGAAACGCGAGAAAATGACCTAATCCCTAGTCACGAGTCCCCAGTCACGAATCCCCCAACCTCCCTTGCGTAAAACCCGCGTACCATATATACTAGAAAAGATAATTCTATTTTTTATTAAGGAGATGGATGTTTTGAATTTTGTTGACGCCGTAGTGGCCTTTCTGAACATTGGCATTTTCAGTACACTGATCTGCCGCTTTACCGGAGCGAATATGGCAATGCTCGTTTTCTGTGCGCTGCTCTACATGGGAAGTGAACCGATGGAAACGGTGGGCATCATGCTGACGTACCTGGTCTTTATGCGCCTCACCATTTACACCCAGAAGCGCAAGCTGAATTTCAAGAAGCTGCAGGTCTTCAAGGGGATGCGAGTCTTTGTCCCCGTCCTTCTGATCGTGATCTCTCTCTTCCTGTATCCGTTCGCAGCGCTGGCGATCTTCCTCCTGCTCTTCATGGTAGAGATCCTCGCGCAGATCAAGTCGGAGATCCCGGAGGACAGACAGCTCTCGAAGGGGGAACTCACCAAGTACATCGTGATCGGTTCCCTCCTGACCACCGTCTCCATGATTGCCGTGAAATTCATTCCCGCTGCCTGGTACTATGCACTGGGCGGCGCTGTCGGCCTTTTCCTCTGCGCCTTCGTATGGTGGCTGGGACAGGACCGCGACAGACTTTCCGGTATCTGGGATACGGTCATCCTGCTCTCCTTCATCCCGCTCGGCCTCTTCGGCTTCGATATGGCAGACTGGATGGATGATATGCGCCGCAGCGTGAACCCGACCCGCATCGCATACAATCTGCCTTTCATTTTCCTGCCGGTCTTCTACGTCGGCTTCCTGATGGCGAATATCCTCTTCGGTGTCTTCTCCCTCTCCGGCATGTGCATCACCTTCTTCGGCGCACTCGGCCTGCGTCTCTTCGGCTACTATGAAATGTCCGGCAAGGGCAAGGCAAGCCTCATCGCGATCGGCTTCACCGTCCTCGCCCTCTTCCTCCTCTTCCTCACCGCGCCGGTACCCGTCGGTGTCTCCAAGTACGTAGACGCCTTCCTCCCGACCAACTATTATGGCTTCAAGGGCATCCTGAATATGTTCTAAAGAACCGTGAGAGGAAATCCAAAAGCTGTGTGACAAAGATCAAAAGATCATCGTCACACAGCTTTTTTTCATGCAGGAAACGATAGTGTCAAGAGTTTTATTAATTTGCTCCTCTTTTATATTTCAATATTATACACAAATATCACTCTTTCGGCCATTAAAAAAATTCCCCTAAAGCAGTTTGGTGATTGACCTTGTCTGCTTTAGGGGGATCGTATCATCCTGTAGTGCTCTTTTTCATTTTCCCAAAGGCTACTACTTATTTAAAACTTGAATTCATACCCCATGATGAAGTTTCTTCCTTGGGTAATATAAGCAAAAGTATCATCAGCCGGAGCTGTTACTGTGGTGTAATCATCTCTATTAAAGAGGTTGTTAACATGGAAGAACACTCTATGTGCTTTCCCTGGTTCATAGGATACATCCAAATCAGTAAATAGCGCTGGTTTTACATGAGTTTTTCCATAATCATTTTTATTAGCGCGGTATCCCAGATAATTAGCGGTTAAAGCAGATGACCACTTGTCTTTATGATATCTGATGGCAGAAGTGAACTGCAGTCTGTTGTTTGTCTTAATCCAATCGCCAACAACACCTGCACTATCTACACTTCTTTCTGTCGGATTACCGTAAGCAATACCCCAAGAAGTATCCAAGTAATCATTATGATGGATGTCTGCGGAAATTTCGATACCGGTATTTTTACTATCGGTATTCTGATATTCCACATCACCTGTGATAGGTGAGCCGCTAAAGCTTTGGATGGAATCTTTAATATTGTAATGGAAGAGTGCTACACGCCAAGATGTATTGCCCTGATTCAGTTTATAGCCCAATTCATAGTGGGTCCCATGTTCCGGCTTCAGGTCGATATTAGGAAGCATAGCCGCCCCACCAAAAATTTTGGTCAATTCTGGAAGGCGGAAAGATTTCCCAGCCTTAGCATAGATGGTGGATTTATCGTTAATCTTATGGAGATACTGTACTTCTGGAGTAAACTTTTGCTGATTTTCCTGTACAGAGTCTGTCACCTTACCGGAAACAATTTCCTGACTTGTACCATTGGCACGACGAACAAAAGTCTCACGAGCATTGAAAATCATTTGATCTTTTTCTGCCATGTGCCAATTATAGGATGCATAGAGTGAATATACATCACGGTTGTAAGTTCCCGTTTTGGCTGGTTTTGCTGGAGTATTCCCCATCTTCTTTGTCCCGGCACTCTTAACATCCATATCTTCACGTTTAAAGGAAGCACCAAACAGGAATGTATCTTCTTTACCTATGTTGAATACTTTCTGTAAGTTCAAATTTGTATTGTGCCCTTTACGCCAGCTATACTGAATAGCTTCGCTAATGGCACCTGTTTTCTTATTATATGTATCCTGATCATAATTTCGTTCCTGTGTACCATAAGATGCATAGCCCGTCAATCCTTTATGATCGTCATAATTCAGAAGAAAGGTATTGTTGGTATCTTCATACATCTTCTTCTGATACGGGCTCTTCAAATAGCTATTATCCATCTGATAAATGGTATTCTGGGTATTTACAAAATTGTGACTAAACTTCAAATTGTCATTGATTTTGTAATTCCAAAAAATACCTTTATCTTCGCCTTTATCATAGTTATACCAACGGCTGCTATATCCGCCACCCATGACCTTATTTTTAGTGGTTGTAGAAGTAATGTGGCCGATATCTCCACGGTGTTCATAATAAGCAGATGCATTAAATTTTTCTGTACCTACATTGGCACTATATCTCTGTTTATCATAATTGCCCACAGAAACTTTTACGCTATTCTGCAAATGTTCACGAGTAATGATGTTGATAACACCACCAGTCGCTTCAGAACCATACAATACGGAACCGCCACCACGAACAATTTCAATGTGATCAATAGCTTCGGCCCCAATATCTTCCAAGTTATATTTAGCATCCTGGTTCATTGGTACCCCATCAACCATAACCAGAGTTCCTTTATCCACACCACGGATATTAATCTTACTGGTCATGGAACCCATGCTGATCCCGTTCGGAAGCTGAGTACTTGCAAACACACCCAGTGAGTTACGCAGTACTTCAAAGGCACTACCGCCACCGCTCTGTTCAATTTTTTCACGATGAATAACTTCTACCGTTGCTGGTGTATCCAAATCATGGTTTTCCATACGCTGAGCAGTTACAATAACCGGGTCTAACTGGTATTCAGCAGCAGAAGCAGTAGCCCCCCCAAAAAATGAAAATGTGCTTAATGCTGCAATAATACCGATTTTTACAGATTTCTTCATTTGTACTCTCCTTTTTTACTTATATGCCATAACTCTCACATCATGCATATAAAATTATAAGGTTATGCTTCTTTTAGAATAAAGTATAGTGCCTTCAAAGTCAATGAAGATTTATTTAATACCAACTTACATCCAATACCCGGAATCAATTGGTTGAAGTTTTTTCTTATCCAAATATAAAAAAAACAAGACTATTTTGATAGGATCCCACCCACACGGACAGTCGAAGCAGAGGAAGAGCCTCCCGCTGGGCAATGTCTACGTCCGTGCCTCGGCCCTGCTGGCATTGGAAGGCAGGCGTCCGCTGGAGCTTCTGATCCCCTGCCCTTCCCTCATCGGGAAAGACGGCAGGCACTCTCCCGTGAGAGCAAAATAAAAAGGACGGTGTGACAAATTCATGTTTGTCACACCGTCCCTGGATGCAGAGAGTCTCTTCCACCAAGTAATGGGTCAGTTTTCTGCGGTCTTCGGCTGTCGGTAGGTGAAGACGCGCTTGGGAGCGTCGCTTTCGACTTTATGATCGAGGAGATTCACATCGAGGATCGGGCAGACACCACAGCCATTGCAGGCCTGGTGGCGGCAGTCGTGGGTGAGAACTCCTTTTTGCGCCATGCGCCACTCTTTCAAGAGGTAGTCTTTGGTGACACCGCTGTCGATATGATCCCATGGTTCACATTCGTAGAAATCACGAATGCGCGCTGCGTACTCGTCGGGATCGATACCACATTCTCGGAAGCTGTCCATCCAGACGTCGAAGTGGAAAAATTCCGTCCAGCTGTCATAGGTGCAGCCTTTCTTCCATGCGGTGTAGATGGCAGAAGAGAGCTTGCGGTCGCCGCGAGCGAGGACGGCTTCGATATATCCTGTCTTGGCATCATGATAGGCGTACTTGATATGGCGGTTTGTGAAAAGGCTCTTCAGATACTGCTGTTTGCGCTCGATCTCCTCTACGCTGCACTGCGGCATCCACTGGAAAGGGGTGAAAGGCTTCGGGACGAAACTCGAGACGCTGACGGTGATGCGCAGGTCATAGCGCCCCTTGATCTCATGATAGAGCTCGTGGATGCGGTTCGCCAGATCGGCGATGCCCTTCAGGTCTTCATCCGTTTCCGTCGGAAGGCCCATCATGAAGTAGAGCTTCACCTTTTTCCAGCCATTTTTGAAGGCATTCGCGCAGGCGCCCATGATGTCTTCTTCCGTGACACCCTTATTGATGACATCGCGCATGCGCTGCGTACCGGCTTCCGGTGCCAACGTGAGACCGCTCTTTCTGACCTGCTGGATCTTTTTCGCAATGTCGATGGAGAAGCTGTCGACACGCAGTGACGGGAGACTGACGCTCACGCGCTTGTCTTTGAAATTTTCCAAGAGGTGATCGACGAGCTCGGGCAGGCAGGAGTAGTCTGCCGAAGAGAGGGACATGAGGGAAATCTCATTATAGCCCGTATTCTTGATCAGGGTATCTGCGATCTCCTGCAGTCTCTCTTCGCTCTTCTCGCGCACAGGGCGATAGATCATCCCCGCCTGGCAGAAACGGCATCCGCGGCTGCAGCCGCGGAACATTTCCAAGACGGCACGATCATGCACGATCTCGATATGCGGGAGGATCGGCTTGTCATCGATGTGGACATGGTCGACATCACGGATGACACGCTTCTTCACAGGGAACTGGGCCGCTTCGTCGATGGGACGGATGCTGCGGAAGACGCCATTCTCATAGTAAGAGACCTCATAGAGGGACGGCGCATAGCAACCATCGATCTGAGCGAGACGGCGGATCGCCTCTTTGCGGCCGCCGGGCTTCCCTTCCGCTTTCCATGCTTTCACGATATCCACCATCTCTCCGATGGCTTCTTCGGATTCTCCGATGAAGAAAACGTCGAAGAAATCAGCGACCGGCTCTGCATTGTACACGCAGGGGCCGCCGGCGACGACGAGGGGATCCTCGTCGCTGCGGTCCTTCGCCCAGACAGGAATGCCTGCCATGTCGATCATGTTCAGAATATTCGTGTAGCACATTTCATACGGCATAGTGAAGCCAAGCACATCGAAGTCCTTGACCGGGCATTTGTTTTCAAGAGAAAAGAGAGGGATATGCTTCTCTCTCATCATCGCTTCCATGTCCACCCATGGCGCATATACACGCTCTGCCAGCGCATCCTCTCTGGCATTCAGGACACTGTAGATGATCTTGAGTCCCAGATGGCTCATGGCGACTTCGTAGACATCAGGGAATGCCAGCGCCACTTTCACCGGGATCTCATCGTGGTTCTTCACCACGCTATTCCACTCTCCGCCAATGTAGCGGGCAGGCTTCTGGATATGCATCAGCCATACGGGATCGATAGTTACACGGTTCATTTGATACTCCTAAAATAAATGGGGTTACAGGTTTGTAGTTTTATTGGTTCAATGGGTTTAAGGTTTAAGGTTCAGGGTTCAGGGTTCAGGGTTCAGGGTTCAGGGTTCAGGGTTCAGGGTTGTGGTGCGGCGCATAAAAATATAGAAGCGCCGCGAAGTATAAATAATGGCGATGTCATGAGCTGGCATTCCAGTCACTAGTCTCCAGTCTCCAATCACTTGAGACTCCTAATCCCTAGCCACTAATCCCTAATCCCCAGTCAATCAAACATCAATTTCTTTCTTCTTAAATAGATATTCATCAAAAGCCCGACGCAGAGAAGATTCATGAGGAGAGCCGAGCCGCCGTAGCTCATGAAAGGCAGCGGGATGCCGGTGACAGGCATAATGCCGAGGGTCATGCCGACATTGATGAAGATCTGGAAGAGCCACATAGAAAAGATCCCACAGGCGAGCAGGCTGCCGAAGGCATCCCCCGAAGAGCGGGAAATCATAAGTGTCCTATATAAAAGAACGAAGAATAAAAAGAGAACGAAAATGGCTCCGACAAAGCCCAGCTCTTCCCCAATGACGGAAAAGATGAAGTCAGTATGATTTTCCGGGAGGAAATTCAGCTGGCTCTGCGTGCCTTCGAAAAGACCCTGCCCGATGAAACCGCCGCTGCCGATGGAAATCTTCGACTGGATGACGTGGTAACCGGAGCCATACGGATCGACGTCCGGATTGAAAAGGACGAGGATTCGCATCTTCTGGTAGCTGTGCAGGACAAAGAACCATATGAACGGGAAGACCACGACGAATGCAAGGAAAGCGCGTTTCACGAGCTGCATCTTGAGCCCGGAAATATAAAGCATGCCGAATGTAATGGCTGCGAAGACAAGGCTCGTACCAAGGTCCGGCTGGATGAAGATCAAAAGTGTCGGGAGTGCCATCATCCCTGCGACAGGCAGAAGACTCTTCCATGTCTGAAAGCCGGATCTGTCATGCGCCATGAGCCTTGCAAGACAGATGATCATGATGATTTTTGCAAATTCGGAAGGCTGCAGCGTGAAAGGGCCGAGCTGAATCCAGCGCTGCGCCCCGAGCGCACTCGTTCCAGCGAATTTGACAACCAGAAGCAGGATCGCATTGATGCCATAGAGGATGGGGACGAAGCGATAGAGTTTCCTGTAGTCAAAATAGAGCGAGCCCCCGGCGATGATAAGACCGCCGACAAAGAAGATCCCCTGCTTCATGACGAAGTCATACTGCCCCGGTTGTCCATCCATATTCGCATGAGTGGCACTCGCAATGATCAGAAGACAGATGACGCCAAGGCCCAGGACAGCCATCAGCAGCGTGCTGTCGATGCGCCGCCAATATCGAATGAGATTCATTCTGCTATCTCCTCCTCTGCCATTTATACGAGCGGCTGCCTGAGTGCCAGGAAAGGCCGGCCGGCTCCGTCTTCACAGGTGCCTTCTCCCGCGCATTCTCCGCCTCTGCTCTCCGGAGCAGCTTCTTCCAGCGCGGAAGCGGGATCTGTTTCTCTTCTTTGTACGATTTCCAGAAAAGAGCGAGCGCTTCTCCGAGCGCCCCTTTTTCGGAAAAATCCGAAAGCTCTCCCTGATGCGCGAGACGGTCTGCCTCCTCCGTATACGGGATGATGGCAGAGACGGACTCTTCATCAAGTGTCTCTAGCATATCCGTCAAGGAGATCTGCGTATCCCCCGAGAGGGAGAACTGGTTCAGCACATAGGTCATGTATCGCTTGCGCGGTCCCGTAATGAGACGCTCTGCATTCCGCTTCGAGGCCCAGGACGGCGCCACGACAAGGAACATATGATCCGAGAGATGCTCCGCAAAGCGGATGCCCTCTCCTCGCCCCGCCGGACAGTCGAGAAGGATGTAGTCATACTTGTCCTCCACGTCTTCGAGCACGGTATCCATCGCCGCAGGAAAGACAGTCTCCCATGTATCATTCTGCGCCGCCGGCAGGAAATCCAAATGGTCATTCACTTCCAGGATGACATCCTTCGCAAAGCAACGGCCTTCCGCCAGATCCATCACATGATAGAAGCACTCATTTTCCAGCCCCAGCACGAGATCCATATTTCTCATGCCCATATCCCCATCGATGAGGAGCACCTTCTTCCCCTTCCGAGAGAGGAAGATCCCCAGAGCAGCAGTGAGGAGCGTCTTCCCCACGCCGCCCTTACCGGAAGCAAAGGATACGATCTCAGCCATTCTTTTTGCCTCCTGCCTTTGCCTCATCCGCTGCCTTCAGCTTTGCCGGCGAATAATCTCCGATATGGAAATAGGCATCCATCATCTTCTTGACGACCGGTGCCGCGGCCTCCGAGCCGAAGCCGCTGTGCTCGAACATGCACAGGATCACGACCTCCGGCTTGTCGAAAGGCGCATATGCCACGAACCAGCCGTTATCGAGACCATTCGTTTCCGCCGTACCAGACTTACCGGCGATCGAGATCGGATAATGTTCGAAGATCTGTCCGCCTGTCCCATCCTTGCTCATGACCATCCGAAGTCCTTTGTGGATCGCATCAAGCGTATCCTTAGATACCGGAAGCGTCCCCACCTTCTCCGGTGAGAAGATCTTGAGCGGTGTCCCATCCAGCTGATCGATGCGGTTCACAAGGTATGGCTGGTAGCGGAAGCCGCCATTGGCGATCGCCGAGTATACCATCGCCATCTGCAGCGGCGTCGTCAGGGTGAAGCTCTGTCCGATCGCGGCATCCATCGTCTCCCCGAGGTACCAGTCCTGCTTGAAGACCTTCATCTTGTAGGCTTCGCTTGCGATATTGCCATCCGATTCACCGGCAAGATCGATGCCTGTCGTTTTCCCAAGGCCGAATTCCTCCGCCATATGGGAGATGCGGTCGATGCCTGCACGGCGTCCCATTTCATAGAAATAGACATTGTCCGACTTTTCGATCGCTTCATAGAAATTGATCCATCCGAAAGCTTCGCCCTCAGAGTTTCTCTTATCGACAAGCCAGTGCTTGCCGTTATCAAAAATGCGTTCCTCCGGTGTCGTCACCTTCGCTTCGAGCGCTGCCGCGCCCGTGATGACTTTGAAGAGCGATCCGGGCGGATACATCGACTGGATCGTGCGGTTCTGCATCGGATGATTCTTATTATTGACGATCTCATTCCAGTCTTTCGAAGAGATCCCCTTGCTGAAGCGGTTCGGATCATAGCTCGGCCAGCTAGCCATTGCGAGGATCGCTCCGCTATTCGGATCGACAGCCACCGCGGAAGCCCCCGTCGGCATGACACCGCCATGGACGAGCGTCTTCACCTGTGCTTCCATCGCGTCCTCTGCCGCTTTCTGCAGATTCGCATCCAGCGTCAGACGCACACTGTTCCCCGTGACAGACGGCGTACCGCCCACATAGCGGACAGGCTGACCCGATGCATTGACTTCGACCGTCTTTGTGCCATTCTTGCCTTCGAGATAATTGTTATAGCGGCGCTCAAGGCCCGCACGACCGATCAGTGTCGTGGTCGTGTACGGATTTCCTTCCGCATCCCTGTCATCCGGTCCCGCTTCGCCGACATAGCCAAGGACCTGCGCCCCCGCATTGCCCAGCGGATATACGCGCAGCGGATTCACTTCTATTTCGATGCCGGGGAATTCATCCTTCTTCTCTTCGATCTGCGTCGCGACATCGATGCCGACATCGTTTGCCAGATAGATCGCTCCGAAGGCCAGCTTATTGTCTTCGATCTTTTTCTTGATATCGGCAGTCGGCACATGAAGAAGCTGCGACAGGCGACTGAGCGCCTCATCCGACAGCGTATTCCCCTTGCGATCGACCGGCATGACGACGCTGTATGCCGAGCGCGAGCCCGCAAGAATCAAGCCATTTCTGTCATACATGACACCACGCATCGCCTGCATGGGAAGATAGCGAATGCGGTTCCCATCCGCTTCTTCTTTATAATACCCGCCCTGAATGACCTGCATATAGAAAAGACGCAGTCCCAGGACGAGCAGGAGGAATATCGCCGCATAGATCATACGCGCATAGCGGGACTCCTCGGTATTTTTCAAAAGCCCACTGAGAATCGAGGGCACATGCTTATTCACCACTTCGGTTCTCCCTCCCGTTTCATGGCCCATAGCGGCCTGTGAAGAAAGAGCACGGCTGCTCCATTCATGAAGGTGGTGCTCATCACAAAGTACAGGATATAAGAAATCGAGAAGACATGGCTGCCGGCTGCCAAAAGCACCAGCCATGACAGCAGTGCATACAGGAGCGAGGCCAGCGTCATCGCAAAAAGCGAAATATACCAATGACGGTTGTAGCGCTTCCTGCCCAAAGCGAGATACAGCGCTGCGATCGCCAGGTATGGCAGGAGGTGCAGTCCGAAAAGATTTCCCGTCACAAGATCCGTAAGGAGCCCGCCCACGAGCGCAAGCGTCATCGCCGTCTTGTTGTCAAAGATCAATGTCGCAAGGACGATGACGACCAGCCACAGATCCGGCTGATGCAGTCCCGAGAAAAAGAATGGCATCACCGAGGACTGTACAAGAAAAACGAGGAAGCTCAAAAAAGCCAGTGCATAGCCGCTCATTCCTTCTCACCTGCCTGATGTTTATTGGGATTCATCGGCGGTTCCTTCTTCGGCGGCTTCACCAGGATACTCTCTGGCGTCGCCCTCTGGATATGGTCTGTGATGATGAAGACCTCTTCCAGATGAGAGAAATCAGCCGCCGGAACAATGCGTGCCACCTGCGTGCCGCCGATGGAGTCGACATCCACCTGCTCGACGGTACCGATGACCATCCCCTTCGGATACACCCCGCCATAGCCGGATGCCACGATGGTATCTCCCTTGATGACATCAGCCTCACGCGGCAGATTCACGAAAGAGAGCTTGCCCGGCTCACTGCTGTTTCCGGAAACCATCGCCACCACGCGCGAGGCCGGACGCGCAACGATACCGCCCACCGATGTACGCGGATCCAGAAGCAGCTGCACACGTGCGGAATTCTCATACACTTCACTCACAAAGCCCACAAGACCCGTCGGGACGATGACAGGCATATACTTCTTGATGCCGCTGTCACTGCCGCGGTCCACGACCAGCGTCTGTGTCCATCCCCCGTAGTCGCGGGTGATGACAGAAGCCCCCGTCAGGTGGTACTGTTTATAGCCCTGCTTGAACGAAAGGAGACTCTTCAGTCGGATATTCTCCGCAAGGATCTCGCTGTACTGAGCCTGCTCCGCGCGAAGACTTTCATTTTCCTTCCGGAGCGCATCCAGCTCGTTCCAGTTCTCCCACACACCCGAAAGTAAGTCAAGCCCCTGTGTGAAAGAAAGCGCCGTCCTGCTCGCGGTATAATTGAAAGGAGCTGCACCGATAGAGAGCGGCTGCGAAATGAAAGGGATGTACTCCCTATGCCGCCAGAACCAGCCGCATGCGCCCATGAAAACAAAGAGGGCGACCGCGGCGGCCATCTTTTTTCTGCCAAAGAAAATCACGATCAAGCGCCTCCGTAATATTTTTCACCGTTCTCGATGAGAAGCGGCAGATCCTTATACATGCCAAGAGCCTGATAGCAGCCCATAGCCAATACCTCCCCCGGCAGAGCCGGCACGAAGACCGGCATATGAAGCTCTCCGGCGAGCCAATCCTTCAGCCCGTCCAGAAGCGCACTGCCGCCGGAAAGAAGCAGCCCATTCTTCAAAAGATCGCCCGCCATCTCCGGTTTCGCCTCGCGAAGGACACGGCGGATGAGCTTCAGGACAGGCTGCAGGATACGCTGCATCACCGGTCTTAATTCCTCCGTGGAAAGCTCCACCACCACTTCCACGCCATCACGGATCCTGCGCCCGCGGATAGTGAATGTCGCCTGCCCATCCGCCGCTTTGAGAGAAATCACTTCACTCTTCAGCTTCTCCGCCTGATCCAGCCCGATCATGATCTGATACTTTTCCTGCAGATACTGGCAGATCCCCTTATCGATATGATGCCCGCCGAAAGGGATCCCCTCCTGCGTGACGATCCCTCCGCAGCTGTAAAGCCCCGCATCAGCGACATCACGCCCGATGACAAGAGAAAAGATCACAGACGGTGCCAGCATATCCTTCCCTGCCCCGATAGCCGCAGCCGCCGGCGAAGGAAGAAGGTACACATGCTGCGCGCCGGCGTGGATCAAAGCATCCACCAGCGCATGCCGCGTGACCGAGCTCGTCTCGCCCGGAATGGAAATCATCACCGTCGGACGCGACACCGCATGATGAAGCGATTTGCGGATAAAAAAACGAAGCATCGCCTTCGTCATATCATAATCAGCGATGACGCCATTCTGTACCGGCCACTCCAGAGAAATATTCTCCGGCGCCTTGTGGTAATGAATGAGCGCCTCCGTGCCAAAGCCCAGTACATGGCCGTCGATGTTATCCACCGCGACCGTACTCGCTTCAGCAAGGATCACTTTATTTTCCCGGTAGATACGGACTTGGGACGAGCCCATGTCCATACCGATCCAGTTCGATAGTCCTCGAAACATTTTCATGGTAAACCCTCACGATATATAAAGGCCGGTACAGAGCTCCCCACGGTCAAAGACCTGTGAGATAGAGCGAAAATCCGCGGCGCATCCTGAAGCGCAGCCCCTATCTCTGTCCGATGTATTCAAATGAAACGTCTTATTATTATAGCATGTTTACCATGGAGAATACAGTAGAAAGAGACGGTTTGGAACCACCATAGCCCAGGAAATATATGACGACGAGCCATCGGACTTAGATCAGGGATTTGCTGCTAAAACAAAGGAAAAGGCATGATAAAAAGCCGGGGCATACCGCCTCGGCTTTCTGACCTCCTCAAAGGTCGATTTCCCCCATGTATTACCCCCATTTCCATGGGTGCGATTGGGTGAATTTTATTTTATCCGATATGATCGGGTATATTCTGGTGCGTCTAGAGGGATTCGAACTCTCGACACCTGGTTCCGGAGACCAGTGCTCTATCCACTGAGCTATAGACGCTTAACAAGCGTTATTATAGCATATGGAAAGAAAATAAGAAAGGGGAAAAGATGTCTCGCTTTTGCCCGACAGGAGGATATGAACCAGATCCCGCTCTCCTCCAGTGCCGGATCCTTCAAAACTATTTTTCTACAAATACTCTCGGGATGCGCTTCAGATCGCACATGATTTCATGTGGGATGGTCTCAGCCGTAGCAGACACTTCATCGACGGTGATCTCTTCCTCTCCCTGCTTGCCCATGAGGATGACTTCATCGCCGGGACGGACTTCGTCATCGCAAGCAACCATAAACTGATCCATGCAGATGCGGCCGACGATCGGGCAACGCTTGCCATTGATGAGGACGACGCCCTTATTGGAAAGGCTTCTGTGCCAGCCGTCCGCATAACCGATCGGGACAGTCGCAGTCTTCATATCCTCTTTGGCGACATAGGTACCGCCGTAGCCGATAGCTTCGCCCTTATGCAGGATCTGGACATGAGTGACATGGCTCACGACGCTCATCGCATACTGGAGGTCGAGCTTGTTCGTCATGACGTCCGATGGCTGCGGCCCATAGATGATAATGCCAGGGCGGGCAAGGTTATGCCAGCTTCTCGGGATATCAATGACACCGGCACTGTTGGCAGAGGAGATCACGAAGTTTTCATCGACCGGCATGTAGGAGATCGCTTCATCGAAGCGGTCGAGCTGCTTCAGTGCGGCATCCTTTTCCTTGTGGTCCGCCGTCGCCATATGGGTGAAGGTGCCATGTGCGTGGATGTGCGGATAGGCTTCGAGCTTTTTGAGGAGCGCAGGTACGTCCTCCGGATGAGTTCCGATGCGGTTCATGCCCGTATCGATCGGCAGCATGACTTCGATCGTTTTCTTCGAAACAGCGGCGATGGCTTCCAGGGCGTCAAGATCGACGGTATCATCGATCGGCATGATGAGGTCTTTATTCACACCGATAGGCATATCCTCCGGCAGCGGCAGTCCCAGTACATAGATCGGGCAAGTGAATCCGGCGTCGCGCAGCTCCGCTCCTTCTTCCACACGGGCGACAGCAGCAGCGACGTAGCCTTCCTCGAGGGCGATGCGCAGCGTCTCCTTCGCACCATGTCCATAGGCATTCGCCTTCACGACAGCGAGCACATTCACTTCCTTCGGCAGATGCGCACGAATGACCTTGAGATTGTGACGAAGCGCATTCAGATTGATTTCCATGTAAGAAACCGGCATTTGTATTCCTCCCATTCTTTTCTGCCGTCGGCAGAAATGAAAAGCACCGCGCCAAAAGCATCAGGGCGATGCCTGATACTTTGAAGCCTCGGTGCTTCCTTTTATTTTTATGCATCTATCATACCGCGATTGGAAGGAAATGGCAATGGGACCCTTAAGAAAACAAGCTTCCCACAAGCGGGATCCATGCCCATGTCAGGAAGCCATAGAAAAGCAGCCCAGCCGCCAATCCCACGATAGCTCCGTTGATACGAATACCTTCCAGCTCATGATGCACTTTCGACTCGATGAATTCATTCAGTTCCTCTTCCCGAAAACTTTCCAGGACTTCTATCATGGACCAGGACAAGAACCCATGCTCATAGGTGATGATCTCTGCGATCAAATCTCTTCCGATAGTGTCCAGCTTCTGTCTAAATTCTGAGTCTTCTGTAAAAGAAATACTTTGCTCTATAGCTGGTTTCAATTTTTCTACCAAAGCTGGCACACCCCAATGGTGCTGAAAATCAGAAATCCCCTCGTCGATCCGTTTTTCCAAAGGGAAGGAAGCGAAGAGACCCCGCCCAAATTCCTGCAGCGCCTCCAACGTAGCCGGTTCTTGCAGGAAACGAGCGATCAGAAGATCCCACTGTGACAAAAGCTCCTGATGAAACGGATTGTCCTCCCTTTTCCATGCTTCCATTTCTTCGGCGAAAGCATCCAATGCCGCCTCAGCCAACTGGTCATAATCGATCGCGCCAAACCATTTCCCGAGCGTATAGCCGATAGATCCCAAGAAGCCTTTCTCTTCCCGGTCGCCTGCCTTTCTCAGCTGCTCTGCCAGTTTGTATCGAAGGGATGGATCCTCGATTTTCCGTTTTCCCTCCTCTAAAAGACGAAGAAGCCATTTTTCCCGATTCATCTCCTGCTGTAACCGCCCTTGCGCGAAAGAAATAAAAACAGGCAGCCATTTCTGCGATTCACTCCGTCCCCAAGTGGCTATGTCTTCTCTATGGCTAGACAGAAACTCCACTGCATAGGTGGCTCCCTTCGCTGCCAATGTTTGAGAAATAGATTCTCTGTGACTGGTAAGCCATGGAAGACATAAATCCGTCAACGAAAGACGGGATATCTTTGCCAGCAAATTCTTCGGGTTCAAAAGGCTCTGATTCATTTCTACCACTTTTTGAATAATCCGATCCCGGTTGGCTGGAACGAGCGGCTTGATAGGAAGAAAATGTTTCCGAAAGAGTGCCTCTACGGCAATGAAATCTGCTGCGCATCCGATACAGCAGGACTGGGCCATGAAATAAACCAGGTCTGCCCAATACGTGCCCTGCCAGGGACTTCCCTCTTTGAGCCAAAGAGAAAATAGCAGAAAAAGCAGTGAAAAGAAACAAATCCCATTGGCCGTTTTATATCGTTTCATTTCTACGCCTCCTTATATTACGGTTGATGATTGATGGTTGTCAGTATGCATAAAAATCCAAGAGTAAAATCTGACAACTATTGCATCAGTGTTTCCCATAGGAGTGATACAGCAAAAAAGGCCGCTCCCAAGAAAGCCCCCCACAGAGAACCATTGATACGAATGGCCGCCACATCTTCAGATACAGATTTTTCTGCCAAGGACGCCATCGTCCGGCCATCATAACCAGCCAAAGCCTTCTCCACCACCGACGCCGCCATGCGATGCATCCATCCCACATGCGGCCGCACCAGACGTAAGAAGAAGGCATCGAAATCCCGCCGCTTCTCCTGAGCAGAAAGCTGTCCGTCTATCAAAGAAAGTAAAGCCTCTGCCAACCGATGCGCCAGTGGCTCTTTCTTTTCCTGCCACAAGGAAATGAACCAATTCCGCCCTTTACCAGACAATAAGCGACTAATCAACTTCTGCGCAGCACCATTGACCTGCCGCTTCCAAACCTCATTGGTCTCTAGCTGGACGATCAGTGCATCATAGGTCTCTCCCATCTTTTGGCGAAGCTCACTTTTCGGATCCGTCAAAGCCTCTGACAAGGACAACATCTTTTCCTGCACTTTTTTTACCATCTCTGCATCCCGATCCTCTACCGCATCCCGGAAGAGGGAATGAAGCCAGCCCTTATCATTATATTTCTGCCAAGCCAAAAGATAGACTCGCTGGATTTCTTCCTGCGTCACCTCAGCCTGCAAAAAGCCCTTCACCTCGGCCGCCAAAGCCTCCGTCAAAAGCTCCTTCTTCGGATAATCGCGGAATGCCGCCATCACCTGGGCCATATGCCCCGCCCAGTCTATATCTGCCGCTTTTCTCTCGATCGCCTCACTGGACATCGTCCATAATGATTCCGCAGGAAATACAGTCAGCACCATGTGAATCACATCCGCTGCCAGCTTCTCCGTCAGATCCCTATGGACTGTCAGCCAGTGAACCACCACATCAGAAGGCACATGCTGGCGCAGGATCTCCGACAGCCGTCCCCTGGTCAGAAGCTCATTCACCACCATATCCTTCGCGATGGATACGATCATTTCCCGATTCTTCGCGATCAAATCCGTTCGCCAGGAAATGCCAAGGGGCCTGCGAAATAAAGAAGTCACGCCGAACCAATCGGCAAAACCTCCCACCGCCGCCGCAAAAGACATATGAAACAACCCTGCGAGCCACGGACTCTCCCCCTGAAACGGAGCTGCCCCTAAGGTAAGAACCACAGAGCTCGCCAGTATACCGTCAGCAAGCCATCTTTTTTTCAAAGAAATCACTACCTCCGATTAGATATCACTGGGAAAACGCTGAATAAATCGCAGAATCAGATTTCATCAGAGTTTCCCTAGTATGCAGTATACACCGATGCATATATTATTGTTTATTGTTTGCACCTAACAACCAGTTACCACTTATCAATCCATTTTTCCAGTTCATCCAAGGAATCAATGATAGAATCACAAGCCTTTTCCGTCACCGTATAGGCTTTATCCAGCGTATCCACCAAGGTATCTGCCGTTTCCGCCAATTTCATCACAGCAGCTTCCTGCTCCTCTGCTGGCAGCTGCTCTATTTCCTGATCCACATACTCTCCCACCTTGTCTAATAATTGATCCAACATGGATGGCTCTTCCGCTGCCTGTTTCTCTTCCACCATCTTGGCATAATACTGCTCTGCCCACTGTTGTAACGCTTTACTCGCCATACCATTCGCGTCATCCCTGTTTCCAAGTGGAATCTCAGGAAGATTATTTTCATTGTCACTCATCCTATTTCCTCCTTATGAAATACTTTTTAGCTGCCTGGTCATCAGCTTTTCTTCTAGTATATCCAGAAAGTTGGACAAAGAATGGGTATGAGAAACATTTCTTTGAATATTTTTGGATGAAATAAAAAAATGTTGGTTGTTAGAACTCCTAGCAACCAACAATAAATATGCAAATGTTCTTTTCCGTAAATCTCCCCAACTGCCAAATGAGCGTTTACAAATCATCAAAATCGACTTCTTCTGATTCACTATGTGACAAGGTTTTGTTATATAGCCGGATTCCGTACTCTGTTGGTTGATAAATAGTAACACCATTGACAGTTGTCTTTGTCAAAATAGGAGGCGTATCCACTCCTTTGCTTTCTGTATAACTATTTAAGGCTTCAGATAACAATATGTCATCGGGCGTGGTATGAACAAGGTGCCGTAACGGTCCATCTACCTCTTGTAATAACTGCTGAAGGGATTTGGTCCCCATCGTTACCACATACTGAACATAAGGATCTGCCCATGTTTTATTTTTATCAAAATTTTGCTGTTCTAAGTCACTGATAAACCCAGATAGCATATCATGAAAATTTTTATCTGCTGGATATTCTTTTTTCGCATAGTGAGAAAACATATTTTCTGCATCTTCATATCTTATGTAACCAATATCTTTTTCAGTAAATGTATCCCGCAATTCTTGATATAATTTTTCTTCATTACGATGAAGGCGAGTTTCTTTTTTTGCTTTATCATGGTCCCCCAACATGCCCGCAATTACCCCAACAACCCCCAATACAATACCTCCTATAACAACATATTCAATCAGTTCTATGATCCCATCCATATGATCTTCAATAAGCCCATATATACCAATTAAAAATTCTTTAATAAGCCAATATGCGACAATCATAATCACAATTGCGGCAGCTATTGCTAATATGTCCTTAAAATGATCTATCAAAAAAAGTACAATCCCTATAGCCAACAGTATTAAAAGTCCATATATTATAACCATTTATTACTCCTCGGGTGCATCAACAGCATATATCTTTTTCCCTTTTTCCAACTCAGATAAAGTATCATCTGCAAATTGCGTAAGCGGTATAGATTTGCATAATATTTTCTCTGTAGTAGTGGTATTCTGCTCAACAAAGTTTAAATGAATAGAAAAAGTAACGTTGTCTCGTTCAGTGGATACCTCGATATATCCTGACTGGAATTGAGAATTTTCTTTGATTTGCATTTCTTTTATGTAGGCATCAATAGAATCACTTAAACGATTCAAATAGACATTCAAAGAAAATTTTCCTTTTTTCGCTTCTACTGCATAGTGCAAGGATTCTTTAAATTCTTTCCATGCGCGCGATAGTGACATCTCTGTTTTATTTTCCATAATGCATCCCTTTACTTTTAGCAAACTAAGACTTCATTTAACTCTTTTGTATTATTTACCTCTCCAGTTTCCTTCAATTTTCTAAGAGCGGTTGGAGGTATTTCTTTTTCGTCAATTACTCTTTTTACTGTCGTCTCTTTCCAGGTTCCCAATTCTGGATCCACAGAATAATTCCGACTCAATTCCAGACATTTATCTCCTACTTTTTTTAATACATGAGCCGCTCCCACCAACGTTCCAGCTATCTTCACCTGGATCTTTTGAATAACGACTCTCAAAAAATCTCTTGCTTTGTGTAAAAAATTTTGAAAGGCTTGTTGCGCAGCAGTTAAAATTCTTTTTCCTAAATTCCAAACGCCATGCGCAATTTTTTTACAGGACACATAGCATGCCTTCCCTGCTGATTTAGCAATACCCCAAGCGGTACTAATCAATCCCATATATAGTTCACTCTCCCAACAAAAATTTATTCCTTGCTTTCAGGGAAATAGCCTAATTGCTCTTTTACATATTCTTTGGACACATTTTTTGTTGTGACCGTATATCCCTGATTGGCCTCTTTACTTTTGGTAATGTCCTCTATGGCTTCAAAAATATATTCTTTATCTACCATACGTTTTTCTTGTCGAGCAGCCTTAAAAGCTGCATTTAGTACAGCAGTAGAAATATCACTGCCGCTGATATTCTTGTATTTTTCTGCCAATTCATGAACATCTGCATCCGTAGGCATTTCATGAGGAATATACTGGCCCCATAATTTCTGGCGGCATTCCAAATCAGGAAGTTCAAATTTTACATGCTTAGCAATTCTTCGCATAAAAGCTGCATCAAAATTTTGAATAAAGTTGGTGGCAAAGAGTATAAAATCTTGGTAATCATTCATTAGCATGAGCATCACCGAACGCGTTTGGTTGACGCTTACATCGCTAGCACTAGACATATTTGTCACACGTTTACTTAGAATGGCATCAGCTTCATCAAAGAAAATAATGCTATTTGTTTCTTTAGCTACCTCGAAAGCACGTCGAATATTTTTAGGTGTTTCACCAACATACTTAGATTCAATGTCTGCATAGTTGACTGCCAAAATTTTTCGGTGCATATATCCGGCTAAGGCATGAGCAGCCATTGTTTTCCCTGTACCGGGAGGACCATATAAATTGATTCCTAGTCCGCGATGGTGTTTATGTGTCTTGCCAAGACCCCAAGTATCAAATACCATATGACTATTTTTCACATAATCAGCAACATCTAACAAGTTATTTTTTACCGAAGTTGGCAAAACTAAATCTTCAAATGTATATTTGGGCGTTTCTGGGATAAAAATTTCTTCTTTACTCTGTTTCGCAGTAGGAACGAGGCTTTTCGATGATGAATTACCACTATTATTTGGAATCGATTGTGGATTTATTTCTCGTATTGGCATAAGTACCTCTTATTAAAATTGACTTAGTAAAATGCAGGCACGAGCATAGTTACGGTTAATATTTCGGATAATCTCTTGTGCCGTTTTATCAAATTCTGTTGGAATCTCCCATGCTTTTTGAATTTTCTTCATGGCCCCGAGCTCTTCATCAGAATATTCTGAATCTGATAAAGCAATACCAAGTAATTCAAAATACATTTCTGCTCGTAATGTTCGATCCTGCACCAATAGCAAATTAGCATCGTCTAAATCAATAGTACTCCCTTGATATTGAGTGAGCCCTAATTCTTCCTGACAAGATCGCAATGCCAATTTTTCTTCATCCTCATATTTCCCATCAATACCCATCATGGTATAGGCTAAATCCATAAAAAGTTTTTTATATTTTTGTGGTACATTTTGTAGAAACATGGTACTCTCCTTTCAATGCTATTAAGTTAAGAATTTAAATGAATAGACATCTCACAAGGTTCTACAAATGCTAAGGACTCCGGAATTGTGCGACTCCTTAGAACCCCTAGCAACTTGAAAAACCTTTTCCTAACAGAAATCGTCGTAGGCTTCACTTAATGGAATTGCTTTACAGTGTTAGATCGTCATCTGTAATTCTTTTTCCATTTCATCTGTAACATCTTCCGTAATACCTTCCTTATCATTCGTATTTTGGATTTTAGCTAAAATTTGAGGTGGTACTTCACTTTCTGGAATAGTTCTAGTCGTTGTTTCTTCTATCCAATTTCCATTTTCTTTGTAATACAATTTATGCATAATTTTGGTATATGCTTCTTTGCATTTAGCAGCCACAACAATTGCTGCATGCTTAATAAATCGAGATGCAGCAGCAAATGCATTTTTTAATTTAGTAATAAAAGCAGACAACCAATCAAGTATTTGACTCCAATATTCAAGGACAGCAACTCCCCCAACAACTGCCGCTAAAGCGCTTCCCAATACCCATACTAAAACCGGAACTGGCATAATATTTTCCTCCTATTCAATACAATTATTACTATATGATGATTTTAATTTTTATTTCCAGTTGGTGGATCAATGGCATAAACCACTTTTCCTTTTTCTTTCAACTCTGCTGCGGAATTGTCTGTCAAGCACATATTACTTTGTGCACCACTAGAACTGCTTCGTTTAACCCATTGTTTCTTGTTATCCTGCATATATAAGTCATAAGAAACCTTAAAGTGATCATTATCTACATAATGAATCATAAATTCTCCACCAACGCAGTTATACCCTTCGCTTTTTGCTTTTTGCATAACTAAATCTAAAGGCTTGGAGTAAATTTCAGCTAAATCAATTAACGTCAATTCCTTTTTAGGAATACCAGTTTCAATTAGCTCAAAAAAATCACCAATTTTTTGCATGGCAATATCTAGTGTTGTACTAGTCAAATCACCTAACTTATTCATTACACGTTCAATGAGTTCACTTGTGATTTTTTGCATAGCTTTTTCCTCCTCTTGTTTAATATTTCTATGCTTCTAATTCAAAATTTTGCCAAAATTGCTATACTAACCGCCTGGAACCACAGCTCAATCTACTAGTTTTTATTGAGATCGTTACCGTTCTATTACCGCAATGATTCTAATTTTATGGAACGAATGACGACTTAACACTTTGGCTCTAGCATCCATACGATTAGCTGCTTGTACCGTAGTCCGCTGTTTAGTAGAACCCTGCTTCTCCACCTGAAATTCCACAATATACGATTTCATAATAATAATTCCTCCATTCCTATATATAATCACAATGATAAAAAATAACCTCATGGCTCTCATTGATTGCCATTAAACAAACAAAAATTCGAACTAGCAAGTATTTAAGTATAAATTTCAACCATTCTATTTCTATATTTTCAACTCAAACTTTCCACAAGACTCTCGACCTTTTCGTTTCTGACCTACCGTTTTTAAACAGCGAGCTTCCATATCTCGGTCATATTCCCACCAATTCCCTGACAAAGGCTTGATAGCAGAATTGGTCGGATCATACCAATGTTTACAAAAAGCACAGGGACCCCGCCGAAAATCACCGGCATAAAATTTCCCTTTACTCATTTTGAACACTCTCCTTTTCTTATAAGTTGGCAGATTGCAGTTAGCAGTAGGCTGTATATGCACTGCCAACGGCTAACTGCAAACTGCCTACTAATTATCAATTACTTTCACCTTATTCCCCTGGCTCCCCAGCCACATATCGATGCCGATCCCATAGGCTTCGGCGGTGATGGTGTAAACGCCCTCTTTTTCTTCCAGAATTTGTGCTGTAGGAAGTCTATCCAGCACGGCTTCTACGGAAGGACCGCTATAGGTGAATTTCACGCGGCGCAGAGGCCCTGGGTACATGAATTGCACCCGCTTGCGAAATTCACCATCTTTGAAGCGATCGGCATAGGGGATCTTGAAGGTCTTTCCGGTCTTCTCCATCTCTTCGATGCGGTCGACGCGGAAGATGGTGGGGTATTCGCTTTCTTCTTTGAATGAAACGAGGTAAAAGTAGTACTCGGAGAAGAGGATGGCGACGGGCTTCACGAGGTGTTCCCGATGGATGCCGTCCATGCGGGTGTAGCGGATGTGAAGGATCTCCTGGCTGCGAATGGCCAGCGAGAGATCCCAGAGTCGATTCAAGAGTTTCTTTCCGTGCTTCAGAGGGACGTAGTAGAAAGTCTCGCTTTTGATGATGCCTTCGATGATGTTCCGCTCTTCGGGCGGACACTCGGCGATGAGTTTGTCTAGGATGCCGTGAAGTTCAACTGGCTCTAGGGCGCGGCTTTCGAGGAGAATCTTCGCCAATGCCAGGATTTCCTTGTGATTCAGGTGCTCATAGGAAGAATGTACCAGTCGATATCCCCGCGCTCCCATGTCGTACTGGATCTCCCCGCGTCCGCCACGAAGGGCGGTCTCGGACAAATGCGCGCGGAGCTCATCGATGTCACGCTGGATCGTTTTCGTCGTGACTCCGTAAGCATCAGCAAGCGCTTTCTTCGAGAGGATTTCTCCATGGCTCAGCCTATCGTACATATCGAGCAGGCGCGCGCCTTTGTTTTCGTTTTCGTTCATGTATCTCTCCTTTGTCTGGAATTTGAGAGTGGCTAGGGAAACACTGATTCAATCGTTGTCAGATTTCATTCTTGAATTTTATACAGAGCAAGGAATCATCTGACGCGAATAGCGAGCTATTTAAGGAGGATGATGACGAAGCTATGTATAAAAATCCATATGAAATCCGGCTCTGCTATTGAATCAGCGTTTCCCTAGAGATCAGGTTCAGGCGGGTTCAGATCACCGCCTGCTCTTACTATACTCAGGGCCTTGGACATTCTTTGGGATAGGGAAGTGAATTTCCCATTTCTTCCAAATGCAAAAAGACCGCATGACAGAAAGATAGACTTTCTATCATGCGGTCTCGAAAAGCAGGGGATGGAACGCTTGTTTACCCCCCCCGATTTTTCTCTTGTTTCATCATTGCAACGTGGCAGCACAGCTTCATTTTTTCTTTCATATCCATGCTCCTCCGTTTCATACCAACGATTTTTGAATGGTTCTTGTGTTAAGGACACACTGATTGAATCACAGAGTTCGATTCAATCAGCGTTTCCCTTATTATATCATGGATTCCATTTTTTAAAATACCCTTTTCCTCATTTTTCGTCCTGCTAAGAGATAAAAGATGTCTCTCTCTATAGCTGCTCAACTGCCCCCCAAAAACATTTCCTACTGTTCGGCAGTGGTTATTCACCATCCTGTGCAAAGTCCTTGCAGTAAAAAAAGGCGATGTGAAATAACGATCATCTCAGTTTCGCGTTCAATCTGCCGCGGGGGACTTGCAGCTCTCATAGGAGTGACCGGGAAACCTTATCCCA
>ERZ1108170.560-NODE-560-length-29384-cov-4.167207_pt1 | contig 29384 bp, 21 predicted proteins | sample MGYA00403705_ERZ1108170 | MGnify/ENA primary metagenome ERZ1108170 (study PRJEB35170, sample SAMEA104062422) | human gut metagenome | biome: human gut; feature: human-associated habitat; material: faeces | place: Denmark | collected 2012-06-15 ...
TTAAAGAGGCCCGTTTCCTTAGGTGGTGAAACGGGCCTCTTTTTGTCTCTGGGCTTGTGGATTGGTGAAGGCAGAATGCTCTGTCGGCTATTTTGAGTTCTTGATGCGGCGTGTGGCTGTGGCGGTTATTCCGAGTCCCATGGCGGCGATTCCTGCGAGTGCTATTGCGCTCGGTGCTGTGTCGCCCGTGTTCGCGAGCTTGCCGGCGGTCGTATTTGCTTGCTTGCCGCTGCTCGAGTTCGCCTGCTTGGTGGAGCTTGGTAGGGCGTCTTTGCCGGTTGCAGGTGAGGCAACGGGCGGTGTCGCCTCGGCGGGTTGCGTTGAGCCGGAGGGGGGCGTCGTCTCGGTCGGTTTCGTTATCTCGGGCGAGGTGGCCTTGTCTGCCGCGGCCTTTGCCTCTTCGTATGCCTTGCAGGCGTCATCATAGGCCGCTTGCGCCTTTTTTCAAATTGTCGAGGAGCGCATCTCGCCAGGCTGTGAACCGGTCGATATCGGCTTTATATTTCTCTACAGCACGTTCACAGTCATTAACTCGTCTTTCCTCTCTTCTGAGGCGGTACTGGAACTCGCGGAGCTCCGCTTCGCAAGAGTTTACTTGCGTTTTTGCCGATATCATCTCACTGTGCAACTGCTTTATTTGCTGTTTAACAGTTTCGACAAACTCCTCGTAGCCGAGTGCTTCGAGTGTCTTAAGCATCTCAAGTTTCTTGTCTAATTCTGCCTGGAGCTCGCTTACCCGGTTGATGGCCCCGTCGTATTTGGCTTGGGCTGCATCGATGTCCGCTTGCATGGTGGGAAGGAGTTCCCTCTCTTCGGCGGCTTGCGCCGCCATCTTGTCGCGGAGCTCTTGAAAACGGGCAATGTCATCATTGAATCTCGCAATTTTCTCGGGACTTGCGGCGTTTTTTGCGGCCTCGAGTTTTTTGAGCGCTTCCTGCATGGCTGCATACGCTTTTTCTTTTGCGGCGGCCGCATCTTCTGTCTGCGGGGCGCCCGAATTGCCGCTGGTGGCGCTCGTCTGCGAAACGGCCGCATCGGTGGGGGAACTGGTTTCTGCCGCGATCGCCGCTACGGGGGCGATTCCCGCGACAAGTGCCGCGGAAAGGGCGATGCCCACAGTTGCTCGTCTTGCTCTTCTTGCGAGAATGTCGTTCATCTCGGCACCTCATTTCAAGGGTCGGCGACTAACTTGGTAGCACTAATGTAAATATACCATGCTAGTTGACCCGACACTGGCTGGGTGTGCGCGTATGCCCCCCCTGAAAACTGAATCCCGTTAGAAATGACGAGTTGTTTACGCTTCTTTTGGGGTGGCGGTACTATCATGGTTCGAATTGAATGTGGATGATGATAGGGAGCGCCTATACATGATTGAGCTGCTCAGGCGTTTTGGTGGCAAGTTTCGCCGCTATATGGTGATTGGTCCTGCGTGCAAGCTGATCGAAGTGATCTTTGACCTGCTTACGCCGCTGGTGATTGCCCAGATGATCGATAAGGGCATCGGCGCGCACGATGTGAACGCTGTCGTCCACTACGGCGCATTGCTCGCCGCCATGGCTGTGATCGGCATCTCGTTTACGCTCGTCTGCCAAAAGATGGCGGCTCTCACCTCGCAGGGCATGGGCACCGACATTCGTGGCGCGCTCTACCAGCACATCAACAAACTGAGCTATGCCGAGCTCGACCGCTTTGGCACGCCGTCGCTTATCACCCGCATCACCAACGATGTCAACCAGGTGCAGCTCGCTGTGGCGCTGGGCGTGCGCATGCTCATCCGCTGGCCCTTCCTAGCGGTGGGCTCCATGGTCGCGGCCCTTGCCATCGACCTTAAGCTCGGCATGATCTTTTTGATTTGCACGCCCGCCATCGGCCTGGTGTTTTGGTTTGTCATGGCGCGCTGCATTCCGTATTACAGGCAACTGCAGGCAAAGCTCGACCGCATCGCGCTTATCTGCCGCGAGGGGCTTTCGGGCGCCCGCGTTGTTCGCGCCTTTGTGCGTGAGGACCACGAGCGCGAGCGTTTTGCCCAAGCCGCCGATGACCAGGCCAATACCGCCATCGCGGTGGGCAAGCTCTCGTCAATCCTTAATCCCGTCACGTTTCTTGTGATGAACCTGGGCGTGTGCGCCATCCTGTGGGTGGGCGGCATCCAGGTCAACGTGGGCGAGCTTACGCAGGGCCAGGTCATGGCGTTTGTGAACTACATGACGCAGACCCTGACCTCCATCGTGTACGTCGCCAACCTGGTCGTGGTCTTTACCAAGGCAAGCGCCAGCGCGTCGCGTATCAACGAGGTGCTCAATTGCGTGCCGAGCATCGCTGACGAGGGCAACCAGCCGGTCGCGCTGCCCAAGCCGGGCAATATCGCTCCAGTTCCTGCGCTGAGCTTTAGCCATGCGAGCTTTTCGTTTGGCGCGGGCGCGGCCAATGCCGTCAACGATGTGACCCTGGAGCTCCCGCTGGGCAAGACGCTCGGCATTATCGGCGGCACGGGCAGCGGTAAGTCGACGCTCGTCTCGCTCATCCCGCGCCTGTACGATGCGAGCACCGGCAGCGTGAGCGTGATGGGCTCCGACGTGCGCGCCTGGCCGCTCGACCAGCTGCGCCACGTGGTCGCGATCGTTCCGCAGCGAGCGTCGCTGGTGAGCGGCACCATCCGCAGCAACCTGACCTGGCGTGACGAGTCGGCGACCGACGAGGAACTTTGGGCGGCGCTCGATATGGCGCAGGCGAGCGAGTTCGTGCGCAACAAGCCGCAGGGGCTCGATGCCCCGGTCGAGGCGGGCGGTAAGAACTTCAGCGGTGGCCAACGCCAGCGCCTGACCATCGCGCGCGCCCTGGTGGGCTCGCCTCAGATATTGATCATGGACGATTCTGCCTCGGCGCTCGACTTTAAGACCGACGCGGCGCTTCGCCATGCCATCCGCGAGCGCAGTGTGCGCGGTGCCGCCGAGGGCGGGCTGCCGCTCACGACCGTCATCGTGAGCCAACGTGTCTCGACCGTTCGCGATGCCGACATGATCTGCGTACTCGACCACGGCTCGGTTGCGGGCCTGGGCACGCATGACGAGCTGTACGCGACCTGCCAGCTCTATCGCGAGATTTGCCAGTCGCAGCTTCGCCGCGAGGAGCTCGAGGGCCAGCAGGGGAGTGCGGCGCTCGCACCCGCTCCAACCGCCCCCGCATCCGTCTGCACAAAGGAGGGCTGCTAAATGAATCCGTACACTTCCTCCGGTTCGGTCGCCACGATGACGGCCAACGTGTCCGGTAACGATAGCCTCAACGACCTGGGCGACGGCCCGCGCCAGCCCGGCGATCCCGAGCGCTATCCCGTGGGTGCGGTGACTCGCCGCCTGATGGGCTACGTTCGTCCGCATCGCATTTCGTTTGTAGCGTCGTTTGTGAGTGCCGCCATCTCCGTGGTTCTGCAGCTCTACACGCCCATTCTCATCGGCGAGGGCATCGACCTTATCGTCGCCGCCGGGCAGGTGGACTTCGATGCGCTGCTGCCGCTCGTTACCAAACTCGCGCTCGTCGTGGTGGGCACGGCGTCCTTCCAGTGGCTGCAGGGCTACTGCGTCAACCGCCTGTCCTACGAAACGGTGCGCGACATGCGCGTGGAGGCATGCGACAAGCTCAGTCGCATGCCGCTCAGCTTTATCGACAGCCACGCCCACGGCGACCTTATGAGCCGCGTGGTCAACGACGTCGATCAGGTGGGCGACGGTCTGCTGCAGGGCTTCACGCAGCTCTTCACCGGTGTTATTACCATCGTGGGCACGCTCGCGTTTATGCTTTCCATCAACCTGACCATGACGCTCGTGGTGGTACTCGTCACGCCGCTTTCCATTTTTGCAGCCGGTGCTATTGCCAAGCTCTCCAACAAAAGCTTTACGGCACAGCAGCGTATTCAAGGGCAGCTCGGTGGTCATATCGAGGAGTACGTAGGCGAGCAGAAACTTGTCGACGCCTTTGCCTATGGCCCCAACGCCCAGCAGCGCTTCGATGCCCTCAATGCCGAGCTCTACACCGCGGGCGAGCGCGCGCAGTTTATGGGTTCGCTCTCCAACCCCGGCACACGCTTTATCAATAACATCATCTATGCCGTGGTCGCTGTGATCGGCTGCGTGGGCGTGATCACGGGCGTGCCGGCGGCGCTTACGGTGGGCGGAGTTCAGATCTTTCTATCCTATGCCAACCAGTACACAAAGCCGTTTAACGAGGTCACCAACGTCATTACGCAGATCCAGACGGCGTATGCCTCGGCGCGCCGCATGTTTGCACTGCTTGATGCGCGCGAGCAGGAACCCGATGCGCCGGATGCCGTGGAACTTGCCGCCCCGAAGGGCGAGGTTTCGTTTGAACACGTGGACTTTAGCTATGTGACCGACCGCAAGCTGCTGCAGGACATCTGCATCGAGGCCAAGCCCGGCATGCGCTTTGCCCTGGTCGGCCCCACGGGCTGCGGCAAGACGACGCTCATCAACCTGCTGCTGCGCTTTTACGATATCGATGCCGGACGCATCATGGTCGATGGTCGCTCCTCGCGTGACTATACGCGTGCGAGCTTGCGCCGCGCCTTTGGCATGGTGCTGCAGGACACCTGGCTGTTCGAGGGCACGGTGGCGGAAAACATCGCCTACGGTTGTCCCGATGCCACGCGCGAACAGGTTGTCGAGGCGGCCAAGCGCGCGCATGCGCACAAGTTTATCGTGCAGCTGCCAGGCGGCTACGATACGGTCATCGGCGAGGATGGCGGCACGTTTAGCCAGGGTCAAAAACAGCTGCTGTGCATCGCGCGCGTCATGCTCACCGATCCGGCGATTCTACTGCTGGACGAGGCGACCTCGAGCATCGATACGCGTACCGAGCTGCAGGTGCAGGCGGCGTTCGACGAGCTCATGGCTGGCCGCACAAGCTTTGTGGTGGCGCACCGCCTGTCGACGATCCGCAACGCCGACTGCATTCTGGTCATGCGCGACGGCCAGATTATCGAGCGCGGCACGCACGACGAGCTGCTAGCGGCAGGCGGCTTCTACGCCGAACTCTACCGCAGCCAGTTTGCCCAGTGAGCAAGCCCGTGGGGCATGTAATGCAGCGCTAGGGCGCGAGTGTGTCAGCGGGGGCAACGATAATGCCCTCGGGCGTTGTGTGGGCCGGCATGCCGAACCCGATGACGATGAGCTTGGCCGCGGGCGGTCTCTCGCCACGCTCGACAAGTTTGCGCTCGAGTCGAAGCAGGTTTGCAGATGCCTCGGGGATCTGCGGACTTCCGAGTTTTACTTCCACGGCAATCCAAGTTCCATCGCGCCTGTGTATAACGGCGTCGACTTCGAGATCGTCGGCGTCGTGGTAGTGGGACACCGACGAGTCGTTTGCGGCTGCATAGACCTTAAGGTCGTGCAGGACGAGGGATTCGAAGAGCAGTCCCAGCGTCTTCGGGTCAGATGCCAATGATTCCGGATTTGCTCCGAGCAGCGCAACGGCAAGCGAAGGGTCGGCAAGGTGCCTTTTTGCGCTTTGCCGCAGCTTTACCGGCGACCTGAGCGCCGGATGCCAAGCCGGGATATCATCGATGATATTGATTCGTCTCAGAGCATCCATGTATCTGGAGACCGAATTCTTCGAAACGCCGGTACCGATATCTTTGTCGATGGACTTCGATCCGGCAAGCGTCGACTCATTTCGCGCAAGCGATGTCAAAAGAGACCTGACCTTGACCGGATCACGCTTAACGCCGTCAGTTCTAGAAACATCCGATTCGCATACGCCATCAACATAAGCAGCGGCAATCCGCATGGCATTTTCAGTTGTTTTTCCCATCGCTTGAGGCCAACCGCCACGACACAGCAAATCGGCGATACCGGAGATGCCGGCAATCGATCCGACTGCCTGCTTAGCAGGATGACCTGAAAGCAGCGCTCCGATAGTGACTAAGCCAGAAGAAACGCCAAGCTCGAACAGCGTCATGGTATCCATTCGCAACCTTGCTATTCGTCCAACGCCACTATGCATCGGCTGCTTCGAATCTCGCGGCGTTGCTGAGCCCGTAAGAATAAACTGTCCGGATTCTCCCTGTCTTGCGTCACACTCGAAACGTACGGCATCCCACAGCTTTGGCTCTTCCTGCCATTCATCGATGAGCCTAGGAGAGGGTCCTGCTATTGCCTGTGCTGGATCGATCTGAGCCAGCTGGAGGGCGGCAAAATTACCAGTTGGATCGGAAAGAGACAAGGATGATCTAGCAAAACGTTTTGCCGTAGTGGTCTTTCCGCACCACTTTGGGCCTTGAATGAGAACCGCACCGAAGATATCGAGATTATGCCTGATTACCTTATCGATGCATCTGTCTACATATCTATCCATACTGCCTCCTTCTTTAATTGCTTTGATTATGTATTCTACCAGCAACGTGGTGACGATTAACGATAATTTGAGGTGATGATTAACGGAGAATTATGGTGACGATTGATGGCATATTATGGTGACGATTGTCATTGATTCGGGGGCAGGGCCGCTTGACTGTCCCAAATTTTAAAAAGTATGGGGCTTGCGCTGCGGGCATTTGTCCAAAGATGTTGCCTGCGTCGCCAATCGACAGACGGTGGTTTACATCTGTCACGTTAGTACTAAGATATTCATCTAATAAATTGCATTAGTGGCTTTAGTTTTTGGGGAAACGAGGCAACGTGACTATGACGTGCTCTTTGGTGGTTAACAGCAAGAGCGGTAATACCAGGATGGTTTCGGGCGCGATCAAGCGCGCTCTGCAGGCTGCGGGCGTTGAGTTTGTCCATGCCGCGGCGTTGAGCGACGATGCGGATGCAGATCAGGTTGCGCTCGAGGCGCAGGGTGCCTGCGCGGCCGACACGGTGCTCGTCGGTTTTTGGTGCGACAAGGGCGCGTGCACGCCTTCGGTCGCGGCGTTGCTCTCCGCCTTGCACGGCAAGCGCGTGTTCCTGTTTGGCACCTGCGGCTTTGGGGCCGACCAGAGCTATTATCAGCAGATTATCGACCGCGTAACTTCCAATTTGGCTGGGGATGCCGAGCTTGCGGGCTGGGCGATGTGCCAGGGCAAGATGGGCCCCGCGGTCAAGCAGCGCTACGAGGCCATGCTCGAGCAAGATCCCGAAAACGCTCGCTATAAGATGCTGCTCGACAACTGGGTTGCCGCGAAGGACCATCCCACCAAGGAAGATCTGGATAACATGGCTGCAGCCGCCAAAAAGGCCGTTTTGGGCGAGTAGCTTCGTCGTTCGCGGTCCTTCGTGCAAAACAATACAAATGTGAAAGCCCCGAGATTCTCGAGGCTTTTTTCTTGACACTCGTGGGCGCAACCGTGGCAAGCGTTTGGGACGATATTTTCCATCACCGCGATGACGAGACCGTCCTGGACGACACGCTCGCATGCGTTCGCTGGATGTATTCAGAGTGGGACGGGCTTTCCGGATGGATGGGGATTCGGAAAGTGCGTCCCAGAATTTGCTTTTGGAGTGGGATGCAGTTTCCCAACGGGGCCGTAAGCGGAAACTGCATCCCGTTCCGGACGTGAATTCTGGGACACGGTTTCCGGATGCAAAAAAGGCCACATGACGTGGCCTTCAACTTATATATGTTCAGCAGGTGTCTCCATGACAAGCCGCGCTTCAACACCGAGGCGTCTGCCCGGCGACGCGGAATGTAAGGTTCATCGCGAGTTCCGCACGAGCCGGAGAGCACTTAATGTGCTCTCCGTGCGAGCAGGACTGTCCGAGCAGGGAACCTTACGTTCCGCGCCGCCGGGCAGACGAACCAGTTATGAGCGACCCGCTACTTGATCTTGGTCGTACCCGGTGCCAGGTTGGGGTCGGTCTCGTTGGCCTCGGTCTGGAAGTGCTCGGTGTACACGTTCTTGCCGTCGCGGAACATCTCGTAGTACTGCATCTTGGCGTAATCCTCGCGCGCCTTGGTTGCGGCAGCGGCAGCGGCGTCGTCACCGGTGACGTTGGAGGAGAGCGCCCAGCGCAGGCTGGCGTCCTCGTAGCCCACGGAGTTGATAGCGGGCAGCGACTCGCGCAGCGTCATGTGCGCCTTCTGATAGTCGGTCAGCGGTGCGCCGATCAGCTGCATAAGCTGCGTGGACAGGTAGTTGGTGGACAGGTCGTCGACCTCGCTCGTCTGGTCGCAGCCGGCAACGTCGTAGTTGGCCCAGATGATGTAGTCGGTCTGCCACAGGCGCTCCTGATGCGTGGCGTCGTCCTCGCCGGTAAACCACTTATCGTTGAACTTGGACGGGAAGAACGGCTGGTGGTCGCCCCAGAACACCACGACCACCTTACGGTCGAGCTTGCTCAGGGCGTTGAGGAAGTAGCGAAGCGCCTGGTCGGACTGCTCGATGCACGAGACGTACTCGTCGACATCGGATAGCGTGCCGTCCTCGACGGTCTTGGCGTCCAGATCGGTCGTGTCGATATTCAGGTGCATCTGCTTGTCGACCGGCAGCAGACCCGTGTCGTAGCCCGAGTGGTTCTGCATGGTCACGTCGAAGATAAACTGCGGATCGGCGTTCTGGTTGAGCATCTCAAGAATCTTGTCGTAGGTAGCCTGGTCGGTCACCATGCCGCGCAGGGTATCGGCGCCCTGGAAATCGTTGATGGACAGGAACTGGTCAAAGCCAAAGTCCTTGTAGACGTTCTCGCGGTTCCAGTTGGTGGCGTGGTTGGGGTGCATGGCCGTGGTGGAATATCCGAGCGACTTGAACTGCTCTGCCAGGTTCCCGGTCGTTTCCATGTTGTAGATGGTATAGGGGTACACGCCCGAACCCAGGTTGGCCATGGAGTTGCCGGTCATAAACTCAAACTCGGTATTGGCGGTACCGCCGCCGTAGGCACTCACGTAGAGCTTACCGCGGCTGAGGCAGTTGGACAGGCTCTTAAAGTACTGCGGACCCTCGTAGCCGGCGCGCATGTTCTGGTAGATCGACAGATCCGAGAACGTCTCGTTCATGATGGCGATGACCGTGGGCTTCTCGCTATCGAACTGCTCCTTTGCGGCGGCGCGCTCGTCGCTCTTGGCCGCGTCGGACTTGTCGTAGGCCTTGGCGTACTTTTTGAGCGTGGCCTTGGCATCGTCGACGGAGTAGTCGGCGGGTTTGGGCGGCTTGATGGACTGCGCTGCGCTAATGAAAGCGGGCAGGTAGCCCTCGCGCCAGTAGCTCTCGAGCGGGCGCCAGGTGTAGACGGTGATGCCGAGAGTGTTGTAGTAGTCGATGAGCGTGACGTGCGCGGTCACGCCGCCCAGGCACAGCACGGCGACGAGCAGGTTGGTGAGCAGCATGCGCTTGGCGTTGGCGGCGCCCTTCTGGCGATGCGGCGCGACCAGGCCGGCGTACTCGCATAGCAGCATGGCGATGGCGGTAAAGCCCATGGACAGCACGCAGAACAGCGAGATGGAGAAGGTGTAGCCGGTGCCGGCGACCGCGGCGGCGGTGGAAATGGCCGAAAGGTCGCCTGGCTGGATGGGCATGGATTTAAACGTGATGACGAAGAACTCGGCAATGCCCAGGATAAAGAGGGCGAAGGCCAGGACGGCCGGAGCTGCGCCGTGGCGCTGGAACAGGAAGAACAAGCCGGTCATGAGTGCGGTGATGATGGCCCACTCGAGCAGGATGCACAGGGGGTAGACCCAGGTAAAGTCGTGGTTGGACGATACCTCCATGCCCAGCAGCGCAAAGACGCCGGCGAGCAGCAGGCACAGGACGGCGGCGACGAGCGGTTTGCCCACAAAGGCGCCGCGCAGGCGGGCGAGCTTGCCGGTGGGGGCGGGGGCGTCGGGCGCGGCGAACGCAAAGACGCGCGGGGCGATGCGGTCGCGTGCGATGCTGGCCCAAGCGCAGCCGGTGAGGATGGCGTTGGTCAGGATGAGCATCACAAAGGCGAGCGGCTCGTTTTGAGCGACGAGGCCCACGGTGCCCCAAATAGTCAAAAAGACCTGGAACAGGCCGAAGGCGACGCTCCACCCAAGAGCGCTTTTGGCAACGGTGCCCGACTGAGCGCGAATGGCCTTGGCCTCGCGCAAGACAAGGTAGACGGTCGCCGCAAGACCGACGAGCGAGATGGCGGCAGCGAACATGCTGAGACTCCTCACAAACTAAAACGTACGAAAGCGGGGGTTTACCCGATTGTTACCAAGATATGCGCTGCAATTGGTGTCTGCGCACAACAACCAGCCATATTAACGCGCACGTGTGGCGGTGTGGCGCAATGTAGTGGCGACCTGCGCGATAATGGACGGGAATTACACGGAAACGTAAAGGCTTCTTAAAGAATTAGCGAGGATGAGGCGATGAACGAGCAGGTTTGCACCAAGGCTGTGGATACGTGTGGCTATCCGGTCGAGACCACGGGCAATGCGGTGCTGGACACGTTGGAGCACCGTTCCTCCACGCGTGCCTTCGCGCGTGATGACGACGATCGTCCCGTGGCGGTGACCGACGAGCGGCGGGCGGCGATTCTGCATGCGGCGAGCCGTGCGCCGTCGGCAGGCGCCATGATGATGTATTCCATCGTGAGCATTCGCGAGCAGGCTACGCTGGATCGTCTGGCCGACCTGTGCGACCACCAGCCCATGATCGCCAAGGCGCCCTGGGCACTAATATTTGTGGTCGATTATGCCAAGTGGATCAATCTGTTTGAGCACGTGGGCTGCTTTGAGCCCGAGTTTGTCGAGCGCACGGGCAAGGCGCCCCGCCGCGCGCCGGGTTTGGGCGACTTTGCCATCGCGGCCCAGGACGCCGTGATCGCCGCGCAAAACGCCGTGGTTGCCGCCGAGGCTCTGGGTCTGGGGAGCTGCTATATCGGTGATATCGTCGAGAATGCCGAGGAAGTTGCCGAGCTGCTCGATCTGCCGCCCTATACCATGCCGCTGTCGATGCTCATCATCGGCACGCCCCGCAAGGAACGCCCGGCTATTGCGCATCCCGTGGTGAACCTGGTGCACGAGGAGCGCTACTGCCGCGCCGATGCTGCGACCATGGACGCGCAGGTGGCCGAGATGGACGCGATGTTCCGTCCGCATGCCCGCGAGGTAGGCGAGCGCGTGGTGGATATCTACACCCGCAAGCACACGAGCCCCTTTATGGCCGAGATGAGCCGCTCCATGGAGTGGTGGTTCAAAAATTGGCTTGGAAAATGACGAATGTGACAAAGGGACAGTCCCTTTGTCACATTCCATATCGCCGAGGTGGCTTAAAGGCCGTATAAATGTTTATCTAGCTGGGAAAACAGTGCCATTCAAACATGGGCCGATTATCTATAATTCCTTCGAACATTAAAGTTGGGAGGAAACCGGCTTATGGAACAAAAGGCCAAGGAGGCAGCTTCGCACGCTGCGATTCCTGTGAGCATCTCGGCGATGCTCGTCACGCTGGGCGTGGTGTACGGCGATATCGGCACCAGCCCTATGTATGTAACCAAGGCGCTCGTTGCCGGCAACGGCGGCATCGGAAGCGTCACGGAGGAGTTCGTGCTCGGCGCGCTCTCCCTTGTCGTGTGGACGGTCACGCTGCTGACCACCATCAAGTATGTGCTCATCTCGCTGCGCGCCGATAACCATGGTGAGGGCGGCATCTTTGCCCTGTACAGCCTGGTCAAGCGCTGCGGCAAGTGGCTTATCATCCCCGCCATGCTGGGCGGCGCCGCGCTGCTCGCCGACGGCATCCTGACGCCGGCCGTTACCGTTACCACGGCCATCGAGGGCCTGCGCACCATCCCGGCGGTCCATGCCGTGCTGGGCGATGACCAGGGCCGCGTCGTCGCCATTACGCTCGCCATCATCATCGTGCTCTTCTTGGTACAGCGCATCGGTACGGCCAAGATCGGTCACGCCTTTGGCCCCATCATGACGCTGTGGTTCCTGTTCCTGGGCGGCACGGGTCTGTTCTTTGTCTTCCAGCACCCCGCCGTGCTGCTGTGCCTCAACCCGGTGCGCGGCATCGCCTTTTTGCTGAGCCCCAACAACCACGCGGGCATCATGATTCTGGGCAGCTGCTTCCTCGCCACCACCGGTGCCGAGGCGCTCTACTCCGACATGGGCCACGTCGGCCGCGGCAACATCTACGCTACCTGGCCGTTCGTTAAGTGCTGCCTGCTGCTTTCCTATATGGGCCAGGGCGCTTGGCTTATGAACAACGCTGCCAACCCCGAGCTCATGGGCATTGCCGACCTCAACCCGTTCTACCAGATGCTCGCTCCGGGCCTGCGCCCGTTTGCCGTCGGCCTTTCCACCGTCGCGGCCATCATTGCCTCGCAGGCGCTCATCACCGGCGCGTTTTCGCTGGTGTCCGAGGCCAGCCGTCTGGACCTTATGCCGCACATGCAGGTCTTCTACCCTGCCGAGACCAAAGGCCAGCTCTACATCCCCATGGTCAACAACGTCATGCTTGTCGGCTGCGTCATCGTGGTGCTGCTGTTCCAGAACTCGGCGCATATGGAGGCCGCCTACGGCCTTGCCATTACGCTGACTATGATGTGCACCACGCTGCTGCTCTTCTTCTACCTGCACGAGGAGCGCAAGCTCAAGGTCGCTCCGTGGATCTTCGCGGCCTTCTTCCTTTTGCTCGAAGGCTTCTTCTTCGTGAGCTCGCTCACCAAGTTCTTCCACGGCGGCTACTTCACCATCCTTATGGCCATGCTCATCATGGGCATTATGGTGTGCTGGTACAACGGCACGGCGGTCGAGCAGCGCCAGTTTACGCTGCTGCCGCTGCGCAGCTACCTGCCGCAGCTCAAGCGCCTGCGCGACGACGACCGTTACGAGCGCATGAGCGACAACGTCGTGTACCTGACCAAGGACACCCATACCGACTACATCGACCGCGATATCGTCTATTCGATCTTGGACAAGCATCCCAAGCGCGCCCGCGCCTGGTGGTTTGTGAATGTCGAGACTATGGACGAACCGCACACCTTTGCCTATTCGGTCGAGACGTTCGGCACCGACTACGTGTTCCGCGTGCATCTGTACCTGGGCTACAAGATCAACCAGCGCGTCAATGCCTACCTGCGTCAGGTTGTTCAGGACCTGGCTGCCACCGGCGAGCTGCCGCCGCAGACGCATGACTACTCGGTCTACAAGGATCCGGGCAACATCGGTACGTTCAAGTTCGTCCTGATCCGTAAGCTTTTGGCGCCCGAGAGCGATGTGGAGCCCAGCGAGCGTACGGCCATCACGCTCAAGTACATCATCCGCCGCGCCGCCGGCACGCCTGCGCGTTGGTACGGCCTGGAGAACTCCAACGTGAGCTTTGAGTACGTGCCGCTGTTCACCAAGTTCAAGGCCGTGAACAAGATGCAGCGCCTGGCCCCCAATGAGCGGCCGTAGTCGACGCTCGAGGTTTGTCTGCGAACGGGCGGGTTTGTATTGACGGGGATTGAGTCCTGGGAGGAAACCATGGATGCAAAGGTGCTTGACGGTTGCGATCTTGCGACCGAGCTGGTGCGTGAGGTACGCGCCGATGCTGCCGAAGATCGGTTCTTTACGAATCGGGCCAACATGGACATGGCCGACCGCGTGATTTCGATCGTGGTGACGGTGCTTGTCGCGGCGTGCGTGTGCGCACTGCTCGCGCACGTGCTGTTTGTCTAACGACCGCAGGTTGCAAAGGCTTTACACTTGGAACCACCACAAGGGGAAACCACCACAAAGGTGCCTGTCCCCTTTGTGGTGGTTTTTGTTTTTGAGAGAGGGGCGGGGCGCTGATGGACGTCCGTACGGACTGCGATATTGCCGATAGCTTTTGGTGGCGGCGCACAACGCTGACGCGCCGCACTCCTCTGTATGACGCCTGCGTATCGGTGGGGCTGCTGGTCGCGGCGACGATTGTGGGCGCGCTACTCGACCATCCGGGTCTCGCGCCGAGCATCATGATCGTCTATGTGTTCGCCGTTCAGCTGTGCGCATTTTTTACCTGGAGTCGCCTGTATTGCTTGCTGAGCTCGGCTGCCGCCGTGGCGCTCTACAACTTCTTGTTTGTCGATCCGCGCTACTCGCTGTCGCTTATCGACCGCGGCTATCCCGGCATGTTCTTCATCATGTTCGTGGTCTCGCTTGTGTCGAGCTCGATTGCGTTGGCCCTGCGCCGCGCCTTGGCACAGGCTGCCGCCAGCGACCGCCGCACGCATATGGTGCTCGAGACCAACCGTATGTTGCAGCGCTGCGCCGATCAGCATCAGATCGTTCACGCCATGGCAACGCAGCTGGCGCGTCTTTCGGGCTGTTCGGTCGTGTGGTACAGCGCCGACGACGAGGGTGATGACCTGCTGCCGCGTGCGACGTACACAGCCGTGGGCGATGCCGCGCCGGTGCACGAGCTGGCGCCGCAGATGCCGCCGCGGCTCTCGGCGTCCGCCTATGTGGGAACGCCGCTCGATGCCACCTATGGCGGCTCGGCGTTTTATGGCATCTACCTGACGGTTCGCACAGGCGACGGCTTCGTGCGCTCGGGCGACCCCGCCTCGGTGGTGGGCGTGCTGGCTATCGTTGCCGAGCCCGATGTGCTAACACACGAGGAACGGACGCTTGCCGATGCCATCGTGAGCGAAGGCGAGCTGGCGCTCGATCGCGCCCGCGCCATGGAGGCCCGCGAAGAAGCGGCGGTGCTCGCCAAAAACGAACAGCTGCGCGCCAACCTGCTGCGCTCCATCTCGCACGATCTGCGCACGCCGCTTACCAGTATTTCGGGAAATGCCGACGTGCTGCTCGATCAGGGCTCGACCGGCACCGCGGTGCTCGATGCCCAGACGCGCCGCGGCCTGCTTCTATCCATTCGCTCGGATGCGCTGTGGCTCAACGCCACCGTCGAGAATCTGCTCGCCATCACCAAACTCGAGGGTGGCGGCATGCATCTGTCGACTACGCTCGAGCTTATGGACGATATCGTCGAGGAGGCGCTGCGCCACGTAAGTCCGGCCGTGCGCGAGCACGACCTTAAGGTGGTGCCGTGCGACGAGCCGGCGCTCGTTAACGTCGATGCGCGCCTGATGGTGCAGCTGGTGGTCAATCTGGTGAACAATGCCATCACCTATACGCCCGCAGGCTCGCATATCGTGATTTCGATTGGCGTCGACGATGGACGCGTGGCGTGCTCGGTGGCCGATGACGGCCCGGGCATTGCGCCCGAGGACCGCGAGCGAATCTTTGAGTCGTTCTACACCGCCAACCACGGTTTGGCCGACAGCCACCGTAGCGTGGGCCTGGGACTTTCGCTCTGCCGCTCCATTGCATTGGCGCATGGCGGTAGCATAGAGGTTGCCGCGGCGGACCCGCACGGCTCGGTCTTTACGATTGAGCTTCCCGTCGCCGACGTTTCGTTTGATAAGGAGTAACGCTGTGCCGAACTCTGCCGTAAAACCGCTCATCTTGGTCGTTGAGGACGACCCCGCCGTTCGCAACCTTATCGTTGCCGCGCTCGAGGCGCACGGCTTGCGCCATATGGCCGTGGAGACCGCCCATGCCGCTATTGCCGCTGCCTCGTCGCAGGCGCCGAGCATCGTGCTACTCGATCTGGGCCTGCCCGATATGGACGGCGTCAAGGTGGTGGAGTCGGTGCGCGCATGGTCGGGCATGCCGATCATCGTGGTTTCGGCGCGCAGCGAGGACGCGGACAAGATCCGCGCACTCGATGCCGGCGCCGACGATTACCTGACCAAGCCGTTTTCGGTCGAGGAGCTGCTCGCGCGCATTCGTACGACACTCAGGCGCCTTTCGTATGCGCAAACGGGCGGCGTTGCCTCCGAGGGCTCGTTCGATACCGGTGAGCTGCATATCGATTTTGATGCCGGCATCGCCACGATGGATGGCGAGGAGCTGCATCTGACGCCGATCGAGTACAAACTGCTATGCCTGCTGGCGCATAACGCCGACAAGGTGCTCACGCACCAGTCTATCCTGCACGAGATTTGGGGCACGGCAACCAAGAGCGACCTGGCGAGCCTGCGCGTCTTTATGGGCACGCTGCGCAAAAAGATCGAGTCCGACCCCGCGCACCCGCGCTATATCCAAACGCACGTGGGCATCGGCTACCGCCTGGTCACCCAAGGCTAGATCGTCAACCACCATCCCAATATGAGTTGCGGTGAAATACGGTCTAACTTTGCCTAATTCCAGGCAAAACAGTCCGTATTCCACCGCAACTTTGTTATTTGCCCTTGGGCTTGCTGGCGTAGAACTTCTTCTTTTTGAGCTTGCCGGCAGGAGAGGGTTTGCCGGCAAAGTTCGACTTGCCGTTGCCGGTCTGCGCGTGCGCGGGTACTGCCGCACGGGGCTTGCGGGCCTCGGGATTGCGCAGTTCCTCGGTTCGCTCTGCAATCTCCTCGGCGCTAAAGCCGACCTCGGCCATGGCATCCTCGATGGGCAGGCGGCGCACGATATAGCAGTGGTGCACCTTCTGGTTGCGCGCGAAGTCTTCGGGGATGGTCTGCGCCGTAATGTCCTCCAGCACCACGCCCACACGCGCGAGCTTGCGCGTCTCGGGGCGGAAGCCGCGCAGGTTGCAGCTAAAGATGGCATGGCCGCCCTGTGCGAGCAGGCGAGATACGCCGGCCAAAAGCTCAACATGGTCGCGCTGGACATCCCAAGTGCGGCGGCCCATCTTTGACGAGTTCGAGAACGTGGGTGGGTCGACAAAGATCAGGTCCCAGCGGTTGCGCGTCTGGCGCTGGTCGCGAATCCAGGCGAGCACGTCGTCGCGCACAAAGTGATGCTGCGGACCCACAAAGCCGTTCTGGCGCATATTGCGCTCGGCCCAGTCCAGGTAGGTGTTGGAAAGGTCGACCGTCACGGTTTCCTCGACGCCGCCATCGGCCGCATAGCAGGTGGCGGTACCGGTATAGGCGAACAGGTTGAGGAAGCGGCGCGCCTGCTTGGCGTGCTCGCGCACTAGGTTGCGGGTGACGCGGTGATCCAGGAAGATGCCCACATCCAGATAGTCGTCAAAGTTGACGGCAAAGGTGAGCCCGCCCTCTTCGATGAGCGGCAGGCGACGGCGTGCGATGTTGGCGCGCTCGCCTGATGCGCCCTTGCCGGCGCCCTGCTTGCCGTACTGCGAGCCGCCGCGCGAACGCATGCGGGCCTTGGCGTGCACGTGCTCGGCCGGAACATCCAGGATACGCGGCGCGATGGCCAAGATGTCGAGCATGCGGGCCTGGGCCAGCGCGGGGTCGATGGTCTTGGGCGCGGCGTATTCGGCGATGACGAGCCAGCGTCCCGGCGTCTGCGGGCAGCCCTCGTACAGATCGATGGCGGCGGAGTAATCGGGCAGGTCGGCATCGTAGACGCGGTAGCAGCTCAAGCCCTCGCGCTTGGCCCACTTGCGGCGCAGACGGGCATTCTTGCGCAGGCGGTTGGCGAACTGCTCGGACTCCGGGATGAGCACGGGCAGCGGCTTGCCGTCGCCCAGGTCGAGCATGGCGGCAGGCTCGGGCATGGGGGTGCCGGCGGCTTCGTCTTGGGCACCTGCGGTCTGCTCCTCAGCACCTGCACTGGTCGCAGCTTCAAATGCCGCGGCGGCGTGATCGAGCGAGGGCCAAACCTCAATAGTTGCCTCTTCATTGTTGGGCATGACGGCAATCGAGTGCTCGGGCTCGGCGTGGAGCGCGCGGGCCAGCAATCCGTCGCGGGTGAGCGCGGCGACCGGCGCCGCGGCAAGCTCGGGCGCGCGGCGCAGCTCGCCGACCAGCGTCATGGCGTCGTGCATAAGCGACAGCGGCGTCTCGGTCGTATCTGCGACCACGGCGGCACCGGCGACGGCGCCCGCGTGGTCCAGTACGGTGGCGGACTTGGCGGCGCAAAAATCGACAAAGCGCTTGTAGCCGGCACACTTAACCATGCGCTCGGCGGTCTTGCGGGCGGCGGGGTCGATGTCTACGGCCACGATGCGTGCCTGCCGCTCGCGTGCTGCCGCCTCGCGCTCGCGTGCCTCGGCAAGCAGCTGCTCCCACAGGGCGGCGTCGTGCAGCTGCCAGCCCTCAAAGCCCCAGCGCTCGCGGGCGGCCCCCGGGGCGCGGTCGGTTAGGATATTCACGGCTTCCAGCAGCAGGCCGCCGCCGGCGCACGAGGCGTCGACCAGCGTGGGCAGGGCTTCGTTCTCGTAATCGTCGGCCGTTAGCTCGCGCTCGCACAGCGTGGTCCAGCCGACCTGCGAAAGCACCAGGGCGGCGTAGTCGGGGCGCAGCACGTGCGAGCCCTCGCCGGCGCGGGTCGCTGCGGGCGGCAGGCGCTTGAATAACGGATCGCCCGAAAGGTCCAGGCTGATGCTCGCGCGACGCTGGCGCAGCGAAAGCAGCAGGTGAACGTCGGGGTCGGCGGCATCGACATCGGCGCGACGGCCCGTGGTCTCGGCCAGGCGGTCGCACAGCGCGTCTTTGGCGCGCAGGGCAGAGAAGCGCGTGTTGCGCAGCTGCTCGGTCACGCCGCGGGCGGTGATGGCGATGGTGGCTCCGGGGTGGATGATGGTCTCCCAGGCGATGTCGTAAACGCTATCGTACAGCTCGTCGGCATCCTGTGCCTCAAAGCGTCCGAGTACCACGAACACGCGGCTCGCCAGGCGCGACCATAGACAGGCGCGGTAGCCTTCTTCGAGCTCGCCCTCAAACGTAGCGCGGCCCTTCAGGCGGCGGACATGCGAAAGCCCGAGGCGTTTAAGCTCATCGGCGAGTGCGGACTCAAAGCCCTCGGGGCAGCTTGCGTAAAATTCCATGGGTGACCTCTCTGGTTGCGTCGCTTCATTATATGATGGATGCTTCGTTTGCCCTTATCCTCGAAAGGAACCCATATGATTGATGCGTGTCCCGAACCCGCTGTGCTCTTTTTTGACGTGGACGGCACGCTGACGTCGTTCGATCCCGACGATATGACCGATAAGGACTTCAATGCAGTCCACCCGTCGAAGGCCGTTGTCGATGCATTTGGTCGTCTGCGCAATGCGGGCCACCAAGCATTTATCTGCACGGGTCGTCCCTTGTGGCTGATTGCCGATGGCCTGCGTGCTTTGGAGCCTGCGGGTGTCGTTGCCATGGCGGGAGCCACGCTCGAGGTCGAGGGCCGCGTGGTACACGAGGACTGCTTTGACGAGGACGTTGTCGAGGAGCTTACACGCCGTATGGCCGCGGCAGGGATTGAGGCCTTTTTCGAGACCAACGTTGCTACTTTTGCCCTGGAACCCGCGGGTGTTGAGCAGTCGTCTCTGATCGGCACTTCTGTGGTGCGCAGCGCCGAGGAAATGCGCGTCGACGGCAGTCTGCGCGTGGGCAAGGTATGCCTCAATGTGCCCAGTTTGGCTCGCGTAGCCAACGATGACGGCTTTATCGAGCGCTATTTTGAGGCCTGCAACACCGGTGGCCAGAATCGCGAGCTGAGCCCCAAGGGCATCAACAAGGGCGTGGGCGTGGCGCGAGCGCTGGCGTATCTGGGCCGCGAGGGAAATGCACGCACCTTTGGCTTTGGCGATTCGGGTAACGACTTGGGCATGCTCGCTGCGGTCGAGACGGCCGTGGCCATGGGCAACGCCATGCCCGAGGTCAAGGCGCTCGCCGACTACGTGACCGACGATGTCGCACACGACGGCACCGTCACCGCCATGCAGCATTTCGGCCTCATCTAATGAATCCCGCGTTCTGACGTTTGCTCAAACTGCGACTCTTTGCTTTTGCATGCTCAATCGATTTATCAATCCAAACACTGAGGTGTTTATACCGTTCGCCGAGAAGATAAAAACCCGCAGCTCACGCCTTGATAAACATAGGTAAAGTGTTTAGCAGTTTATCGGCCGTGTGCAAACGAAAGGAATCAGGCAGATGGCAATCAAGGTGTTCGCTGACGGTGCAAACCTCGAGGGCATGCTCGACATGTACGAGAACGGCAACGTTCAGGGTTTCACGACCAACCCGTCCCTTATGAAGAAGGGCGGCGTGACGGATTACCGCGCGTTTGCCAAGGAGGTCCTGGCCCACATCACCGATGTGTCCGTCTCGTTTGAGGTCTTTGCCGACGACGCCGAGACCATGGAGGTCGAGGCCCGTGAGATCGCTACCTGGGCCGAGAACGTCTACGTCAAGATTCCGTGCGTGACCACCAAGGGCGAGTCCACCGCCGAGCTGGTCCGCAAGCTTTCGGCCGATGGCATCAAGGTCAACGTCACCGCCATCTTTACGCCCGAGCAGGTCGACGAGATGGTCGAGGCCGTTGATGTCGAGACGCCGTCCATCATTTCGCTCTTTGCCGGCCGTATCGCCGATACCGGCGTCGATCCCATTCCGTTTATGACGGAGTCGGTCAAGAAGGCCGCCGCAAAGCCCAGCTGCGAGGTCCTGTGGGCATCCACGCGCGAGCTCATCAACATTTACCAGGCCGAGGCCTGCGGTTGCCAGATCATCACGGTGCCCAACAGCATCCTGGCCAAGCGCAAGAACATCGGCCGTGATCCGTACGAGGTCTCGCTCGACACCGTGCGCGGCTTTGCCAAGGATATCGCCTCGCTCGGTTTCCATATCCTGCCGTAGCGCGAACACTGACTACGCCTCGGGCTGCTCGCCCCGGCCTTTCCTTTCCCTATCGCTCACGCGCTTCGCGAGGGTCGCGCTAGGCAAAGGAAAGGCCGGGGCTGCCGACACGAGCTTGCCGGTAGGTTGGTAATCGGCTTCCATATCCTGCCGTGGACAAAGGTACCCCCGCCTGCGCCGTGCAAAATTGAGAGTATTCAGCAAGGTAAAGGCTTTTACCAGTTAGCTGAAGCACGGAACAGCCCCCGTTTTGGCTCTGACGACGCTAAAACGGGGGCTGTTTTTGCTTTTTCGTCTCTGAGGGGCGTTCGGAGCGGCGGAAATTGCAGAATACTCGCGATTTTGCACGGCGCTACAGGGGGTACCCTTGCTTTGGCGGTTTACTTCCCCTGCACCATGGTGAGGGAGATCTTTTTGCGGTCGCGGTCGACCTTCTCTACCCACACCTTTACCGTGTCGCCGACGCGTACCACGTCGCTCGGGTGCTTGACAAAGCGATTGGCGAGCTTGGAGATGTGTACGAGGCCGTCCTGGTGCACGCCGACGTCGACGAACGCGCCAAAGTCTACGACGTTGCGCACCGTGCCCTTGAGTTCCATGCCGGGCTCTAGGTCGTCGATGGAAAGCGCTGAGCGGCTAAAGACCACCTCGGGCGCGTCGTCGCGCGGGTCGCGGCCGGGCTTCTTGAGCTCGTTGACGATGTCGATGAGCGTGAGGGTGCCGCAGTCCAGGTCGCGTGCCAGCGTCGAGATGCTTCCCAGACGGCGCTCGATGTCGGGCACGCCGCCGCGGCTGAGCTCGCTGGCTTTAACGTCTGCGCGCTCCAAGACGGATGCGGCCACCTCGTAGCTTTCGGGGTGGACGCTTGTCGCGTCGAGCGGGTTCTTGCCGCCGCTGATGCGCAGGAAGCCCGCGGCGTTGAGATATGCCTTGGGCCCCAGCTTGGGGACCTTCTTGAGCTGGCGGCGATCGGTAAAGGCTCCGTTTTCCTCGCGGTAGGCCACGATGTTTTTGGCCACGCTCGGCGTGATACCCGACACGTAGCCCAGCAGGCTCGCACTCGCGGTGTTGACATCGACGCCCACGCGGTTGACGACGTCCTCCACCACGTGACCCAGAGTGCGCGAAAGCTCGGCCTGGTCAAGGTCGTGCTGGTACTGGCCCACGCCGATGGACTGGGGCGGAATCTTGACGAGCTCTGCCAGCGGGTCCTGCAGGCGGCGGCCCAAGCTCATGGCGCCGCGCACGGTGACGTCCAGGTCGGGATACTCCTGGCTTGCGAGCTCGGAAGCGGAGTACACCGACGCGCCGGCCTCGTTGACGATGGTGTATCGCAGCCCGGGCGCCTGCTCGGCAATGAACTCCGAGACGACTTCCTCGGTTTCGCGGCTGGCGGTGCCGTTGCCGATGACGATGGTGTTGACGCCGTCTTTCTTGACGAGGCGGGCGAGCTCGCGCTTGGTGCCGGCGACGTCGTGGCGCGGTTTGGTGGGGTAGACCACGCCGTGGTCGAGTAGCTTGCCGGTCTCGTCCATGACGGCGACCTTGCAGCCGGTGCGGTAGCCCGGATCGAGCGCGAGCACGCGGGCGCCGCGCACGGGGCGTGCCGAGAGCAGGCCTTCGAGATTCTTGGCAAAGACGTTGATGGCTTCGGTCTGGGCACGAACGGTGAGCTTGGCGCGGGCCTCGCGCTCCAGCGAAGGGGCCATGAGGCGCTTGTAACCGTCGGCGATGGCGGCATCGAAGATGGGAGCAAACACGCCCTGGCGGCGGGGCCAGCGGCTGCCGAGGCGTGCCGTGGCGGCGGCTCCGTCGACGTTCACGCGCACGCGGAGCTTGCCCTCGCGCTCACCGCGGTCGATAGCCAACACGCGGTGGTTGGGAATACGGCGCAGCGGCTCGTCAAAGTTGTAGTAGGGTTCATAGGGAGTCTTTTCGGCGGGGTCGGTCGCCTCGACGACGATGTCGGCGGTGTTTTGCGTAAAGGCGCGCAGGTCGGCGACGTTCTCGGGGTCCTCGGCCACCGTCTCGGCCACGATGTCGGCGGCGCCGGCGAGCGCCTTCTCGGGTGTGTCGAAGCCTGCCTCCTCGTTGACGTATGCCGCGGCGGCGTCGAGTGCGCCGCCCTTGGTCGAGGCCTGCATGATGATCATGTTGGCAAGCGGCTCCAGGCCGGCCTCGCGGGCCTTCTGCGCGCGGGTCATGCGCTTTTTGCGGTAGGGCTTGTAGAGGTCCTCGACACGCTGGAGCTGCGTGGCCTCGCGAATCTGCTGCTCGAGCTCGGACGTGAGTTTGCCCTGCGCGTCGATGAGCAGGATGACGTCCTCTTTACGCTGCTCAAGATTGCGCAGGTAGGACAGGCGCTCGTCGAGGGCGCGCAGGGCGACGTCGTCCATGCCGCCCGTTGCTTCCTTGCGGTAGCGCGAGATAAAGGGGATGGTGTTGCCCTCGTCGATGAGCTTGACGGCCGCCTCGACATTGGCGACCTTAAGGTTGAGCTCGCGAGCAAGCTGGGCGATAAGATCCATGGGACTCCTTGCGTTTAAGGTGCGTTTGCAGCACAGGGCTACCAAGGATACCACCCGTCCCAAAAGACTGTTTTGGGGCCGCGCCACGAAAAGGACCTATCTACTACGTTTAACCCGTATGGGCCGACCATCTCCCGGTTTTCCGAAAATACGCAACCCGTCTACCTGCGGTTTTTACTTCGCGAAATTTGGCATGGTTGAGGGCGATCGGTTAAACGTAGTAGATAGGCTCATTTCGTGGCAAACGAATCAAACCGAGGTGCAAAATGGCCCCCGCTCCAGAAAAATCATTGGCAACGTAGCAAAAAGCCCCGCGGGCAGGAGGCTGCTCGCGGGGCAAAGAAGAGGGGCTTGTTGATGGCGGGCCAAGGCGCTCGGCGGGGAGTTTGCCGCGGCCCGCTCTTAAGGCGTTACAGCTCGACGAGCTGGCCGGTCTCGGCGGCCTCCTTGATAGCGTTAAGCAGCGTGAGCGTCTTGACGTTGTCGGCGGGGGTCACGACGGGCTCGACCTCGCGGCGAACAACCTTTACAAAGTGCTTGAGCTGCATCTTGTGCGGCAGTGCCGGGTCGACGGCCGGAATCTCCATCTGCAGCGGCTTGTGCCAGTTGGAGGCGCCGTCGTAGGAGAACTGGTGCAGGCGGGGCAGCGACAGGGCGCCCTTAGTGCCGCCGATAAAGTAGGCGTCGGCGTCGAAGGGGCGGTACTGCGGGTCCTCGCGAGCGGTTGCCTCCCAGTTCCAGGGGCTGGCGGTGGCGTCGGAGATGGTCATGCTTGCGAGCGCGCCATCGGCAAAACGGACGTTGACCACGGCGGAGTCCTCGGTCTCAAAACCGCGGGCGGCGCTGGACTGCATACCCTGGACGGCAACGGGCTCGCCCAGCAGGTAGCGGAGCAGGTCGACGTCGTGCACCAGGTTGACCAGGATCGGGCCGGCACCCTTCTTGCGGCGCCATTCGACATCGAAGTACTCGTCATTCTTATAGATCATGTAGTGGAAGCTCGACACGGTGAGCTTGCCCAGCTCGCCGGACTCGATGATCTCCTTGGCCTTGTTGACGAAGGGGTTGTGGCGACGGTGCTGGCCCACGAGCACGGGCACGCCGGCGGTCTCGGCCTCGGCAGCGAAAGCCTGGGCATCCTCCAGGTCGTTGGAGATCGGCTTTTCGACCAACGGCACGATATTGCGCTTTACGGCCTCGCGAGCAACGCCCAGGTGCAGGTCGTTGGGGGTGGCGATAATGACGGCCTCGGGCTTGACCTCGTCCATCATCTGGGCGGGATCGGTGTAAAACGGCACGCCGGCGGCCTCGGCCGTGGCGCGGGCACCCTCAAAGGCGTCAGCGATGGCGACGAGCTCGGCCTCGGGCTCCTCGGTGACAAAGCGGATGTGGTTGCGGCCCATGGCGCCGGCGCCGATAACGGCAATGCGGACGGGGTTGAGCTCAGACATTTCGACTCCTTAATACTGGTGACCGGTGGAATGCGACAAAGGGACTGTCCCTTTGTCGCATCGGTAAAACTAGGCGGACTTCTTCTTGCTGTCGGAGACCATCATGTAGACGGTGAGCACGACGGCGATGGCGGCGATCACAATGGCGCCGTAGAAGGACTGCTGGTAGGCGGCGCTGCCGGCCTCGGCGTGATACAGCACGGCGGTGATGGGCTGGCTGATCCAGGTGGAAGCGGCATAACCCAAAAACATGATGCCGTAGTTGACGCCGATGTTGCTGGTACCGAAGGCGCCACCGGTGAGCGGCGGGTAGATGACGAGCAGGGCGCCAAAGCTAAAGCCGAGCAGAGCGAGCGCCACAAAGAACATGGCCTGCGTAAAGCTCATCGACATGATGACGAGTGCGACGATGGTGACGACAAGGCTGATGAGCAGCGACTTATAGGCGCCGAGCTTGTCGATGATCTGGCCAAAGGACAGACGGCCAACCAGGTTGGCGCAGGTGTTGACGGAGACCACCACACCGCCGAGGGCGACGGCCGCGGCACTCGTGGGGTCGGCGAAGAGCTGGACGGCGGCGATGGAGGCAACCTTGCCCACGAGCAGAGTGCCCGCGGTGGCGGCAAAGGCGAAGGTGACGATGAGGACCCAGAAGCGCGGGGTCTTGACCATCTCGCCCGGGGTGAGGTCGCCGAAGGTGCCGGCATGCGCGCCGCCCTTGGGGGCCTCGAAGCCCTCGGGCAGCCAACCGGCCTCGGGGGCCTTCAGGAACAGGGCAGAGGCGGCGATCATCACAAAGAAGATGACGCCGAGCGCCTTAAGGGCGCCAAAGATGCCCAGGCTCGGGATGAGCAGCGAGGCGAGCACTGGGGACAGCACGGCGGGACCGGCGGTCGAAGCGGCCAGGGTGATGCCGGAGGCGAGACCCTTCTTGTCGATGAACCACTTTTGGCCGGTGGTGAGCGCGGGGTTGTAGCCCAGGCCGTTGCCGATAGCGGCGACGAGCGAGAACCACAGGTAGAACTGCCACGGCTCGGTGACGGTGCCGGACATGAACCAGCCCACGCCGTAGCACACGGCGGCGGCGATCACGACGTTGCGCGGGCCGATCTTATCGGAGATGCGGCCGGCGAAGATGCCCGTCACGGCCATGATGGTCTGAAAGACCGGGAAGGCCCAGGTAAGAGCGCTGGACCACTCGGGGTAGACGGCGAGCAGGTTTTTGCTCACGACGGAATACAGCGCGATGGAGCTGATGAAGAACATGGTGACGCACGCGGCGGAAAGCACGACGGCGCGACCCTTGTTGGAGTTGGTGGAAGCCATTGGACTCTTTCTAATCGATACGGGGGAGGAGCGGGCGTGTCCGCGGGGCCTCCCTGTCAGGTTGGTTTACTGGTCAGCCGGCTTGGCGACGCCGGACTCATCGGACCAAAGCTCGACACCCTTGTTCTTAAGGTAGTTGTCGGCATAGGCTCGGCGGCCGCCGGGCTTGGCGGTGAGGTCGCCCATCATGTTGGAGAAGCCGCCGTCAACCTTGATGGCGTCGCCGGTGGTAAAGTCCGAGCGCTTGGACGCCAGGAACATGACGGCGTTGGCGATATCGCTGACCTCGCCGATGCGGCGCGTGGCGATCAGACGGCTGCGGCTCTTCTCGACCTCGGGGTCGGCGTAGAAGTTGGCCGACATCGGGGTCTTAACGAAGCAGGGCTCGACGCAGTTAGAGCGGACGCCGTAGGGGCCCCACTCGGCGGCGAGCATCTTGGACATCATGTTGACGCCGGCCTTGGTGGAGCTGTACACGCCCGAGAACGTCTCGGGGGAGTGGCTAGCGACGGTCGAGATGTGCACCAGGCGGCCCTGGCCGGCCTTGATCATCTCGCGACCAAAGCGCTGCGAGGTGATGAAGTAACCGGTGAGGTTGACGTTGATGACCTCGTTCCAGTCGGAGAGCGGCAGGTCCTCCATGGCGGCGAAGCGCAGGATGCCGGCGGTGTTGACGAGAACGTCGACGCGGCCGAAGTCGGCGATGGTGGCATCGACGGCGGCCTGAACCTCGGCCTCGTCGGTGGCGTTCATCTTGTAACCCTCGGCGTGGATGCCAAACTCGGCGGCGAGGTCGGCGGCTGCGGCCTTGACCTTCTCCTCGTCCAGGTCGAGCAGGACGACATTGGCGCCGTTGCGGGCGAACTCGCGGCAGATCTCGACGCCCATACCGCCGAGTGCGCCGGTCACGGCGCAGACATCGCCCTCGAGCTTAAGCCAGTTGCTCATAGGAACTTCCCTTCTTGTGCCTCCCGGTGGGTCGCTCCCATTAACCGACCCACGTGGTTTTCGCTGGTTATCGTATGCTTTGCATTTGCGCAGGTGAATTGCATATTTGTTAGAATGGCGTTAACCATAGGTTTACACTGTGCGATGCAGTTTTTTCTCAATTGAGCGCGTGACCTGCCAAAACGACCCCCTTCGGCAGTTCATTGCCATGCGTCTGGAAACGGGAGATTGACGTGTACGATCGACGACTCGAGGCCATATCGGCCGCCGCGGAGCTGGGAAGCTTCTCGCGTGCGGCGGCAAAATTGCGCGTGTCGACCCCGGCGCTCGTTAAGCAGGTGTCGGGCTTCGAGGCCGAGTTTGGCATCACGTTGTTCGAGCGCTCGCATTCGGGTGTTAAGGTGACGCCGGCGGGCGCTCTGCTGGTGGACGACGCGCGCTCGATCATGCGGCAGTCCGAGGATGCGCTGCGTCGCGCCCGACGCGCGGCGGGCGATGGCGGTGCCGTGCGTCTGGGCGTGTCGATGATGTGCCCGGGGCGCCAAACGCTGTCGATGTGGACGGACGTACACGAGCTGGAGCCATCGTTGCGCTTCGAGATCGTGCCGGTGAGCGACCTCTACGACGAACGCGAATCCGTCATGCGCAGCCTTGGTCGCGAGGTGGATGTAGTGCAGTCGAGTTTTTCGACCCCGCGCTGGGGCGACGCCTGCCAAAAGCTCCGCATCGTTAACGTACCGTTTTATATCGACGTGCCGCGCACGAGCCCGCTGGCGCGCAAGAATCGCATTACGGTTGCCGACCTGGAGGGCATGCGTCTGCGCGTACTGCGCCACGGCAACGACGCCATGGACAGCCTGCGCATCGACCTTTTGGCCGACGGCGGCGTGGACGTGATCGATGTGGATAGCTTCGACTTTGCGCTCTTTAACGAGGCGGAGGAAAAGGGCGACGCGGTGCTCACCTGCGGGGCGTGGTCGGGGGTGCACCCGGCCTTTGTGGGCGTGCCGTTCCTGTGCGGGCGAGAGGTGCCGGTCTTTCTGCACTACCCGCTCGAGCCCACCCTCCAAGTACAAAAATTCGTCAACGCCATGGCCCAACTCCTCAACTAGCTCATTTGGGACGGGTTTAGCGGTCCTCGCGTTGCGGGTCGGCTGTCTCGGCTGCCTTTACGCGGTTCTTATCGACGTACATGTTCTTGTCGGCCTGGGAAAAGAGCTCGCGCATCGTAGGCGGTTCATCAAAATCACTGGAAAGCGCATAGCCCACCGCATAGCTGATAGGTATGTCGGGATGAGTCTCGGAATACTCGTTCACGTTCGCGCGAACCCGAGCGAGACAGGACTCCACGGCAGCTCGATCGGTATCTCGCAGCACCGCGATAAACTCATCGCCGCCGTCGCGGCCCACAAAGCAGGTCTCCGACGCCACGCGCCCCAGCTGCTGGGCAAAAGAACGGATGTATTCGTCGCCCTTCTCGTGGCCGAAGCTGTTATTGACCGTATGCAGATTGTTAAGGTCGAAGACGCACACCGCAACGGGCGCCTCCGCGGAGACAGGCTGCTCCTGCCCCAAGACCTCCTCGCACTTGTTCTTGTTGGGCAGTCCTGTGGCTTCGTCGAGATAGACTTTGTTCTGCAGTTCGCGATTGAGCGCGGCAGTTCGCACCGCGCGAACAAGTTCGACCGCAAAGGTCGCCACCAAGCCCATGATGTCGATGATCACCAGGCCCTCGAGATAGTTGAGCGCCGACGCCTTCTCCTGAGAGTAGTCCTCTGCGAGTCGCGTAGCATCGTCGCAAATGCCAAAGAGCTCCTCGCTCATGGAGATGATGTCGGTGTTCTCATAGCCGACTTCGCGCACGCGGATGATCTCGGTGCAAAGCTAATCAAAATAATTTGCAAGCTCGGTCATCTTTGCCTGATACTCATCGTCGTCGAGACGGACGAGATTGAGGTCGTCGCTTCCGTAGCGCAAGCCGTTAATGTATGAATCCACGGCCTTGAGCAGGTCGTCTTGTGACTGGCCTGCGTCCTCGAGCTTCACGATGCGCTGCGTGGTGCCGCGTACCAGGCCGGCGTAGTTGACCACACGCGCCGTGCCCTGGATATCGGAGACGAGCAGCATAACATTGATGAAGAAGAAGATGAGAACTGCCGTGAGCACCATCATGAGCAGGCGCACCGCCTGGCCGGCCTTCTTGGCGACAGAAGTATTCACAAGTTCACTCCCCTAAATGACAAAAGAACAGGTAGCACGCAGTGTGCTGAAATTCATGGGTGGTTAACTCTACCATATGGGCCAGCAGCCTCAAACTGCAGCAGACGCTCGTCCAAATTGGCGTGACGCTTGCCTTGTTGTTCTTGACCTGGCCGCGCTATCGGACATGCTTCTGGTCTTGGATCACCATGGGAAAGCTCATCCCGTTTTGTGCGTCTAGAGTGGGATGCGGCTTCCCAAAGGTGCCGTTAGGGGAAATCACATCCCGGTTTACTCCCTTGAAATGGGATGCCGTTTCCCGGAGGGGGTCCAGCGGGAAACGGGGGACCTCGGACGTTTTTCCGGACCATGCCCCGGCGCTATGCCGCATAGCCCCT
>ERZ1108170.568-NODE-568-length-29261-cov-4.249161_pt1 | contig 29261 bp, 21 predicted proteins | sample MGYA00403705_ERZ1108170 | MGnify/ENA primary metagenome ERZ1108170 (study PRJEB35170, sample SAMEA104062422) | human gut metagenome | biome: human gut; feature: human-associated habitat; material: faeces | place: Denmark | collected 2012-06-15 ...
AATTTTTCTGCGTAGGTGATTCCATGATAGCTTTCATCCGGAGTACACAGTCCCGGATATTTATCAGCGTGAGCCATCCAGTCAAATTTACCGCTGTCCACAATCGCTCCGCCTAAGGCAGCTCCGTGACCATCCATATATTTGGTCGTGGAGTGGGTTACGATGTCAGCACCCCATTCAAACGGACGGCAGTTGACCGGGGTAGGGAACGTATTGTCCATCACAAGCGGAACGCCGTGTGCATGAGCCACTTTTGCAAACAGTTCGATATCTAAAACAGTGAGTGCAGGGTTGGCAATTGTTTCGCCGAACATCAGCTTTGTATTTGGCTTAAATGCGGCATTTAACTCTTCTTCGGAAGCATCCGGGGAAACAAATGTGGTCGTGATCCCCATCTTTGCCATGGTAACGGCAAGCAGGTTGAAGGTTCCACCATAGATAGAGGAGGAAGCAACGATGTGGTCACCACATTCACAGATATTAAACATAGCGAGAAAATTGGCTGCCTGTCCGGAAGAAGTTAACATTGCAGCGGAACCGCCTTCCATAGCGGCAATCTTTGCAGCGACGATATCGTTGGTAGGATTTTGAAGGCGGCTGTAAAAATAACCGTCTGCCTCTAAGTCAAAAAGTTTTCCCATATCTTCGCTGGTGCTGTATTTGAAAGTAGTCGACTGGATGATCGGCACCTGCCTTGGCTCTCCATTGCCCGGTGTGTAACCCGCCTGCACACATTTTGTTCCCATTCTGTATTCACTCATAGTAATTGTATCCTCCGTTTTTTTTGATTTATAAAATATCATTTGTAGGAAAAAATTTCCCTGTAATTCATTACATTAATAAGAAAAAGCACATAAAGGTATCGTATCATCTCAGGGGATATTTTACAAGGGAATATCTTTTGATTTTAAAAGATTTGTGATACAGTAAGGAAGAAAAAATACAGAGTATGTCAGGTTTGAATAAAAAGAGAGAAGTGTGATTGAAACATGAGAGTGCAGACATTCCAGACATTAAAACATTATAATAAGAAAAATCTTCCGAAAGATATTTTAGCGGGAATTATTATCATGGCAGTTTCCATTCCGATTTCTATGGGATATGCGCAGATTGCGGGGCTTCCGGCAGTTTATGGACTGTATGGTTCGGTGTTCCCGATCATTTTATTTGGATTGTTTTCCACGTCGCCGCAGTTTATTTTTGGTGTGGATGCAGCTCCGGCTGCGTTGGTTGGATCTGCTATTGTCGGGCTTGGGATAGAGGGCGGTACAAAAGAAGCCATGGCAGCAGTTCCTGTACTGACTTTTTGTGTGGCACTGTGGCTGCTGGCATTTTATTTTATGAAAGCAGGAAAACTGGTCAATTTTATCTCGGCACCGGTCATGGGGGGATTTATCACCGGAATCTGTACGACGATTATTCTGATGCAGGTGCCCAAACTGATGGGCGGCACAGCAGGAGTCGGGGAACTTTTAGAACTGGCAGAGCATATCGCAGAGACTGTGAAAACAATCAATCTGCCCTCACTTGTGATCGGACTTACCGCACTTTTCATTCTTCTGGTTTCAAAAAAATTAATTCCAAAATTTCCGATGGCAGTTGCATTGATGGCAGCCGGAGCATTGATGACACGGTTTTTACCGGTCGGGGAGTGGGACGTACAGACGCTTGCAGCAGTAGAACCCGGCATGCCAGAATGGAGCATACCGGATTTTACATCGATCGCACCGAAGGACGCAATCATCACCAGCCTGTCAGTTGCGGTTGTTATTATGGCGGAAACTTTATTGGCAGAGAACAGTTTTGCACAGAAAAACGGTTACAAGATTGATGATAATCAGGAAATTTTTGCATTTTCCATGGGCAACTTTGTGGCGGCATTTACCGGATGCTGTCCGATCAACGGTTCGGTGTCACGAAGTGCAATGGGCGAACAGTATCAGGCAAAAACACAGCTTACCGGCATTGTGGCTGGGTTATCAATGATCGTTCTTCTTCTGTGTGGAACCGGTTTTATCGGGTATCTGCCGATTCCGGTGCTGACGGCGATCGTGATTTCGGCACTGCTTGGTGCGACGGAGTTTGAACTTGCGGTCAGATTGTGGAAAGTCAGCCGGACGGAGTGTTTTATTTTTATAGGTGCCTTTTTTGGTGTATTGATGCTTGGTACGATCAACGGAGTTTTGATCGGAATTATCCTTTCTTTTACGGAAATGATCATCCGTACTTCAAAACCGGCAAGGTGTTTCCTGGGAATCCAGCCCGGCCATCAGCATTTCAGGGATCTGCGGGAAGGCAGCCAGATCCATGCAGTGGAGGGAGTTGTGATCTATCGTTTCAGCAGCAATCTGTTTTTTGCAAATATCGGGGTGCTGCAGAAGGATATCGAGGAGCATATCAAAGATGACACGAAAGCAGTCATTTTGGATGCCGGAGGAATTGGAAGCCTGGATATCACAGCGGCAGACCGTTTAGAAATCCTGTACAATTCTTTGAAAGAAAAAGGAATCCGTTTCTACATAACAGAGCATATTGCAGATGTGAATGAGCAGCTCAGGAAGTTAGGCCTCGGATATCTGATTGAGGAAGGCTGTGTGCGGAGAACCATACATATTGCTTTAAAAGATATGGGGATCAACAGACCGTATCCGCTTGAGGGTGGTGTGGATAACGAGGAACGCAGCGCATCAAGAAAACGCGCGGATAACCGTGTGCAGGAGTTTGTCTGGGCGTTTGGCTCGGAAACAGAAGAAGAGATCGAAAAACAGATTGTCCTGCAGATTGAGCAATTAAAACAGACAGGGGACGTTGAAAATTTATTCCATGGCCGTTGGGCGCACATGGAGGCACTCGATGAGGATGAGTGGCTGGAACATTTAGAGGAGCACTTAAAGGAAATCGTCAATATCTCCGGCAAGGACGAGATGACGTTAGCGGGCAAACTGGAGGCACACCGGAAAGAAGTGCATGACCGTATCGCAAAGGAGCATCCGGAGTTAGCGGAGCGCTTTAAAGAGCGCAGACATCTGTTAGATGAACATTTGAAAGAGCGCAGACCGGAGGTGTATGAGCTGGTGTTAGAGCTGAGAGAAAAAAGGAAAGAGTAGAAAATAAAGATACTTTTTAGGCAGAGATGTAAGAAAAACATTTCTGTCTATTTTTTTACTTAAAAATGTACATGGACATTATGTGTCCGTGTGGTCTGCTAGAATGAGGATATCAAAAAACAAGGGAGGAAAATGAGATGGAAAAGAGAGAAGAAAAAAACAAACTTCCATTGATAATAGGTGGAGTGGCAGCAGCGGTTGCAGTGATAATTGTTATTTTATTTGTGGTACCGGGTAAGAATCATACGGATACGGATCTGGCAAAAGTTGTGGAATTAAGTTCTTTTACAAATGGTTTTGCAGACTGGGAAGCAGATGGGTTTGAAGAAAGTGTAAAGACGGATATTACCGTACCATATCCGGTAACCAATACCGACACCAATACTTATGCAGTATATATTGGAACAGGAAAAATAAACGCAGGTGTGATCATGCAGCGAGATGAAGCAGTCATTGCAGACTGGGACTGGCTGATGAATGCACAGCCGGATCCGGATACGCAGGAGTATTATTTTAACTGTACACTTACTTATGCGAATCAGATGGTTGGTGATTCAAAGCTGCCGCTTTTTGTGATCAGTGATGTGAAAGATCTTAACAGTGGTGCATCAGCCCAGAATGAAGTACAAAGTCAGGACGAGGTAAAAAAACAGAATGAAAATAAAAATATGAAAGAACAGCAGGAGCCGGCGGAGATCGATATAGCAGAGTATGTTGGTGGTAAGATGGATGATCTGCTGCAGGTGTGTGACATGTTATCCGCAGATGACAGTGAAACTTACAGTGACGGGTCAGAAGATATCATAGTGAAAGTAAATGATGGGATGATCAGTGGTTTTAAGTTAGAAACGGAAAAATATCCGGTAAATTTTGCGGGAACTTCCATTGGTGATGATTTTATAGATATTTCAGATGAAGAATTGGCAAAATACGGATACAGTTATTACGGTGATGATGGATATGAAACTGTATATTCATATAAAGATCAGATGGCGGGTGTCATGTTTGAAAATGATGAAAGCGGCGTAATCACAGGAATCTACTGGGTAAGTAACATGATGGATGTGATAAATGACTCAGAGGCAGATACAGAAAGCGATACCGGTCAGGTACAGTATGCGCAGGGAGAAGTAGAAAATTTTGCCGGAGAATATCAGGGAAGTGATGCGGTCACGCTCTACATTTCACTTGGAACAGAAGTATCCATCAGTGAGCAGCAGGGTGGAGATACCGTGGGAACAATTTCCATCAGTACCACAATGGGGACGATGGAAGCAGAATTATGGAAACAGGATATCAATGAATATGCCATTTATCAGGAAAAAGGAAATGCAGTGATCGGCAGGATGACGGTGTTGGAGGATGCGGTGATCGTTACGGATTCAACGGGATTTGACGGGACATATCAGCTGTTGACGAGATATGAGTCGTAAAAAAGTGTGTTTATTCAGATATAAAAGAATGAAGATAGATTGGAGGATTGATTATGAGCGAAGAGAAAGTAATTGAAATTAAGGCATTGTCACCGGAAGAGAATCTTGCTGGCAAAGAAATGGAAACGGCAGATTCAGAGGAAAAAAGTATTTATGATCTTCTGGAAGAGGATATTATGAGCTCAGATATCGATGACGGTGAAAAGACAAAAAGACTGTCGAGATTATTAAAAATCCGGGGGAAAAAAGTAAATATTATGCTGACAGGGGCAACAGGTAGCGGAAAAAGTTCTACGATCAATGCATTGTTCCATATGGAAGTCGCAAAAGTAGGGGTGGGGGTAGATCCGGAGACAACCTGTATAGATAAGTATGAGCTGGATAATCTGATTATCTGGGATACACCGGGGCTTGGAGATGGTGTGGAAAATGATGAAAAAATCACCAGAGACATCATAAAGAAATTAAATGAAATGGACGAAGAGTGCAATCCTCTGATAGATATGGTTGTCGTAATCTTGGATGCGTCATCGAAAGATCTGGGTACGTCGTATGATCTGATCAACAAAGTACTGGTTCCATGTCTAGGTGAGGAAGCTGCAAAGGAGAGAATTCTGATTGCGCTGAATCAATCTGATATTGCAATGAAGGGGACACACTGGAATGCAGAACGGAATGAACCGGACGAAGTCTTAAAAGAGTTTTTAAAGAAAAAAGCTGATTCAGTGCATAAAAGGATCAAAGAGGGAACCGGACTTGATATCAAACCCATCTGTTATTGTGCAGGCTACAAGGAAGAAAATGGGGAACAGAGAAACCCATATAATCTCACCAAACTTTTGTATTATATTGTAAAAGCGATCCCGAAAGAAAAAAGGCTGGCGCTTGCCGATAACATCAATGATACGGAAGACAACTGGTTGTATGATGACAAGGAAAGCAATTACTGTGGAGAGGTGGAGAGTGAATTTTGTGATACGGTATGGGAGTGTATCTCTGGCGGTGTTGATACAGGCTGCGCGATAGGTGCGGCAATCATGGGAATACCAGGAGAAATTGTAGGTGGAATGGTAGGCGGAGCTGTGGGAGCAATTAAAGGAATTTTTTCTTCTATTTTTGGATAAATGCAATGAGCAGGTAGGGATACCTGCTCATTGATTATCAAAATAAGTTATACGAAAATTAAAATATAACAAAATTTCAAGAGATTCAAGTGTATTTATTGCTATTTGACAGACAATTAAATATAATAAAGAGTAGTTTTTAACTACATTAAATATACAAAAGAATGGAGAGCAGATGATGGAGAAAGTACGAAAGGCATTGGAAGAGCTCAAAAAGATAAATGCTGCATATGGGATTTCAACAGAAAATATTTTACGGATGCAGGAAGAAATTCAGGATGCAAAAGTTTGTACACCTGTTATTGGAAAATTTAGTTCTGGGAAAAGTGCACTGGTAAATACAATTCTTGGATACAGCAGAAAGATGTTAAAAGAAGATATTACACCGGAGACAGCAATCCCGACGGAAATTGTTTATACAGAATTAGATGAGATGTTCATGATTTTTCTAAATGACGACACATGTATGAATAAGCCAATAGAAGATTTCAGGGAATACGAGGCTGATGCAAAGACTGTAAAAAATGTCAGAGTTATGCTCAAAAATAACAACCTGGAAAGAATACCGGATGTTATGTTGGTAGATATGCCTGGGTTTGAGTCGGGATTTGAGATACATAATAAAGCAATTGATGATTACCTGCCGCAAAGTCTTGCATATATTGTTACATTTCCAGCAGATGATATGATCGTAAGAAGCAGTATTGGTGAAATATTAAAAGAACTGTGTCTGCATGATATGCCATTATGTATTGTGATCACGAAATATGATAAAGCAAATGATGATTTTGAACTTGTTTTTGAGAAAATGAAAGAGAGTTTAAGACGTTATGTTGGGGATAGGGAAATTGAGTATTGCATTACCAGCAGCCGTGACGGAGAGGTGAGGAATCTGGAAGAATTTCTTCTCCATATTCAGGAACAGTCGCAGGATATTCTTGCAGATAAATATAAAAAACTGGTCTTGCCGATTATAGAAACTACAGAAAACTATCTGAATACTCTGTTAAATGGAAGCCTGTTATCGGAGTCAGAACTGGATGAGAAAGAGGAAAAACTCCATAGACAATTATCCTCGCTCGATGAAAAATTTTCACATGAGCAGGAAGATTTTGAACTGGAAATTTCCGAGTGTGTAGAGGACATAAAGAATGATGTTCAAAGAGCTATGGAGGCAGATGAGACTACCCTGGTTGCAATGACCATGAATGGACAGAGCATCAGTGATCATCTTAATTCGGTTGTCCGTAATGCAGTCACGGTAAGTGTAAAGAAAAATTTTATTCCTAAGGTGGAAAAATATCTGAAAAGAGTTGCAAAGACGATCGACAGTGAGTCGATCGGGGATGTACATATTTCTTTTTCATTTGATACAGACAAGATCAATAAGGGAATGGTATCTAATGTGGTGGCTGTCGCAGCAACAGCGCTGTTAGTAAACCCGTTACTTGGAATTGTGGTTGGAATATTTGCAAAAGTCAGAAGGGATAGAAAGCGCGAGGAGGCAAAACAGCAGATACGAATGAAACTTAGGAATGAAGTGTTTCCAAAAGTAATTGATGATGTTGCAAAAGGTATTGAGACAACAATTACAAAACAGATCCGGCTTGTGAATATATCCATAGAAGACGAATTGAAAAATCAAAGAGATACGCTTGAAAAGGCAATGGCTGATGTGAGAACTAAAATGAATGAGGAACGGGAACACAAAGAAAATTTAGAAGCAGACATAAAAATGGATTTAGAGAGAATTGGGGAGATAAAAGATGGCTTACGATGAAGAAGTATATGAAAAACTGATGGCGAACTTTACTTTGCTCTGCAATATTATAAGACAGAATAATGGAAATCAGTTAAAGGTTGATTTATCTAAAATTGAGGAAATCATCAATAAAAAGATCCCGGATACGTTAAAGAAAAATGCACCGGAAGATTTTTATGAATTATATACAGACTTTAAATCAGAGTATGAGAAGTTCAGGGATTTTATTCTTTATGATAAATTGATCGGCAAAAATATAGTCGCTCTTGGCGGAGGGTTTTCCAGCGGAAAGTCCAGCTTTTTAAATGCACTGATGGGAAAATCAGTTCTCCCGGCAGACATTGATCCATCAACTTCGGTTCCGACCTATATTGTAAAAGGTGAAAAACACGAAGTGATGGGAATTAATGTGTTTGATGCCAAGGTATCGATGCAGCCGAGAGACATAAAAAAAATAGCACATGGTTTTGGTGAATTGGAGGATGAAGAGGATGAGAAGGTAACAGATGCTGTGACGCTTGGTCACGTACTGGAAAATATTTTTTTCTCAACTCCATTACATAAATACGACAATATTGCTTTTTTGGATACACCTGGATATTCCAAGCCGGATTCGGAAAAATATTCGGCAAAAACGGATGAACAGATTGCAAGAGGACAGCTCAATTCCAGCAACTATATCTTGTGGTTTGTACAGGCAGATGCGGGAACGATTACGGAGGAGGACATTAAGTTTATCAAAACACTCCGGGAAGATATTCCGAAACTTATAATTGTAAATAAGGCAGATAAGAAAAACCTGAAAGATCTGAAGTCCATCATGGAAAAAATCAAAGCTACGCTGGATTTAAGAGGCATACGGTATGTGGATGTATTTGCATTTACCAGCAAGTTAGAACAGGTGGAAGATGTAAAACTGCAAAAGTTTATTGAGAATGACACAGAGAAGATAAAAAAGCAGATTGTGCAGTGGAACAATCATATTTACGAATCCAATTTTGCCAGGAATTTCAAGGTACTGTTTGTGCGCTGTAAGGAATTTTATGAGGATGAGATCGATGAGGAAGGCAGAAAACTGACACGATTAAATACGTCAATCACAAAATTATCCGCAGAAGATATTGACAGTGAGATATTAGAACCATTGCAGCTTATGGTAAAAGATGCGCAGAAGAATGTAAATGAATTAAAAGATATTAGTAAAAAATTAAAAGAACTCCAGGACGAATTTTTTACGGAGATTAAATTTATATCGGATATTGTGGGAATTGCAATGCCGGAGCCGTCAGAGATAGATCTTCTTACTGATAAAGTGAAGAATCCGCTTCAGCTGCTTGAAGAATATAAGAAGGCGAAGGGGATCAGGACAGACAGTTCGATCACAGATATGCTCTGCAATATGTTTGAGGGAGTGAAGCCGGTTATTAATAAAAAAGCTGGGGGCAGTGAGTATGCAAAAGAACTGGCAGATGTCATGATGGAGGTATGTGATATCACACCGGAACAGATTCATATCAATGATGTGTATAAAAATTCTAAAGAGTATGCAGAATTGATGAAACAGAATTAGGAGATGTGACAATGGATGAATTTAATGAGAGATTAGAGAAAATACGTGGACTGCTTGTGAAAATGAAGGCAAAAGAATATGCGGTTACAAACGAAACACTGAGCGGCTTGGATGAATATGTAAAAAAATTGTACTTAAAACTTTTAGGTACAGTCATTCAGTATAAAAATGATCCATCCGATATGCAGATTTTATATTTAAACAGAATTGCCTGTGGGATGGGAGCAGAGGAACCGGTAGAAGAATTGATGCGAATGGCACTTGAGATATCGGAGACAGATGTGCAGGAGTTTTTATCTGTGGTAAAGGAAAAAAATATTAAATTTTATTTTGCCTTAGATGGTCTGCTTTTGTTAAAAATGGGAAATGAAGAAAAGGTAAATTATGAATATTTTGGGGAATTGCTCGAACTTTGCGATGTGACAAAAAATGATATTGGATCTGTAAGCCTGATTGCAAAGTCAGTGCTTTTACAGGAGTCATCTTATTATGATGAGGCGAAAAAATGGATTAAAGAATATGCCGGAACATATGATTTTTTACCTTATATTAAATCGTATTATGTCGGAGCAATTGTTGATCTTCGGGATGAAAAGAGATATTCTTCCCCGGATGTGGATCAGGTGTATGATATTTCATTTCCAACTCTGCATGAGGAGAAGAGGGTAGTATTTGAGAATTTGAATATCCATCTGAATGAGGAATGGATATTTGAGGGGTGTGGAGAGGTTGTGTTTCGAAATTGTAAAATGTATGGGGAGAAGAAACATTTTACGATGTATAATGTTAATAATGTAGTATTTGAAAATTGCGTGTGTGAGAATTTTGGTAATCGTGTAGCGATTATAAGTCATGTGGATAGCATTATAGTTAGGAAGTGTGAGTTTAAAAATTGCGGGTATATTTATGATTATAACCAGAGAGATAAGGAAGATACAGCTAGAGATGAATTATGGGACGGCGGTGTATTTTGGCTTTTGTTAGATAATGATGAGAATGGTGTAGTTGAATTTACAGGAAATACCATTACAAAATGCTATATTGGTGCAGTAAATGCTGCTAGTACGGATGTCAAAAATGGGTCTTTTTTGGGAATTACTGCGCTTAATCCGTGGGTGGGTTGGGCAAAGATGGAGAGGTTTATTTTAAAAGATAATGTGTTTCATAATTGTACTCGAATAGGTGTGAGACGTAAAAAAGATGCTGTGATAGCAGGATTCTTTTATTCAAATAATATAGAAGAAGAAAATAATCAATGTACTGGAGATATAACTCAAATATTTGAAAAAGACAAAGATTCTTATATTCCTCCAAAGTTTTGAGGTAAACCAAATTGAAAAGCATATTAGACATACAACAGGAAGTCCGTAAACTGGAGAATAAAAATGATCAATTTCGATATTGAAGAGATGGAACAAAGCTCAGAAAAAGCAGAGATTGACTATAAAAAGAACGTGGATCAAAGAAATCAGGGAGTGAGTATGAATTTTACAGACATACAGGTAGAATTAAGGGAAATTGAAGCGCGTATAGAGCAGCTTCATTCAGAGATTGAAAAAATGAAACCGCAGGCAGAGGAAGAACAGAAGGAAAATTATGCAGCCATTACAAGACTGGCATATCAGCATCCGGTTAAGAATGAAACATTTTTAAAAACCACGGAGCATGTGAAAAAAATGACGATTGGCAGTCTTTCTTATTTTTTTGTGGCAGATAAACAGGATATTTATGACAGAATGCTGTATCTGTGCAGGTTGTCAAAAGGAATCGGGCTGGAATGGTCTGCGGAGGATATCTATAAGGAGGGACTTGGATTTGATGAGCGGGATATGGGTAATCTCTGCAGGGATCTTTGGGATGATAAATATGCCTATCTGACAGAAGCATTTATGATGAGCTTCTTTCTGTAAAGCAGTATATCCTTGATATGGAGAGTGAATTAAGAAGAATTGAGGCTGCCATGAACAGTGCTTCAGGTGATGAGCTTGAGGCTCTTATGAACAGATACACCAATCTTAATCATGAATTTGAGATGAATAACGGTTACGCATATAAAAGCGAGATTACAGGCGTACTTAAAGGTCTTGGTTTTGCTGAAGAGGATTTCTCTTTACATGTAAATACCTTATCCGGTGGCCAGAAAACCCGTGTATCTCTAGGTAAGCTATTACTTTCCAAGCCTGATATTATTATGCTTGATGAGCCTACCAACCACCTTGATATGGAATCTATAAGCTGGTTAGAGAATTACCTTCTTAATTACAATGGTGCGGTTCTTATCGTTGCACACGACAGATATTTCCTTGATAAGATTGTAAGCAAAATTATCGAGATTGATAACGGTGACTGTACTGTATTTTCTGGTAATTACACAGATTATGCCTCAAAGAAGGCAATTCTTCGTAATATGAAGTTAAAGGAATACTTAAATCAGCAGCGTGATATTAAACATCAGGAAGAGGTTATTGCCAAGTTAAAGCAGTTTAACCGTGAGAAATCCATCAAACGTGCGGAGAGCCGTGAAAAAATGCTTGATAAGATTGAGGTTGTTGACAAACCAGTTGAGCTTAATGCCAGGATGAACATTAAACTTGAGCCATCTGTTATAAGTGGTAATGATGTCCTTACTGTTACTGACCTTACCAAATCGTTTGACGGCAATACTCTTTTTAATAATATTAATTTTGAGATTAAGCGTGGTGAACGTGTTGCTTTAATAGGTAATAACGGAACTGGTAAGACTACTATATTAAAGCTTATTAACGGCATTATCCCGCCAGACAGCGGAAGCATTTATCTTGGTGCTAAAGTTTCCATCGGTTATTATGATCAGGAACACCATGTTCTTGACCCTGACAAGACTCTTTTTCAGGAGATTCAGGACGCATATCCTGACCTCAACAATACACAGATAAGAAATACTCTTGCAGCATTTCTTTTTACTGATGATGATGTATTCAAATATATCCGCGATTTAAGTGGTGGTGAACGCGGACGTGTTTCACTGGCAAAGCTTATGCTTTCCAATGCCAACCTGCTTATTCTCGATGAGCCTACTAACCACCTTGATATTGTATCCAAGGAAATTCTTGAGAATGCCCTTAACAGCTACACTGGCACAATTCTTTATGTCTCACACGACAGATACTTTATTAATGCAACAGCAACAAGAATAATTGAACTCACTAACCAGAATATTGTTAATTATATTGGTAATTATGATTATTATCTGGAAAAAAGGGATATACTTACAGCAAAGGCTTCCCCTGATGCACAATTGAGTTCTTCTGATAACACTACTAAAAAAGATTCAAAACTCTCATGGCAGCAGTCGCGTGAAGAACAAAATAAGCTTAAGAAAAAGCAGAATGAAATTAAGAAAACCGAAATAAGAATTGCTGAAATTGAAGACAGATTATCCGCTATTGATACAGAATATTCAGATCCTTCAATAGGCAGTAATACAGCCCGTTTAATGGAACTTCATAATGAATCCACTCAACTAAAGAAAGAATTAGACGAACTGTATGAACACTGGGAAGAATTAATGGATGAAATATAAGTATTTACATTCAGCAAAAAGTGCCAAAAATCCCCATTTTGAGCCACTTTTTATTGACAAATCATGAATCTAGGAGTATAAATAATCTATACTTATTATTACTTAATTTTTTAAGGAGGACAATTAAATCATGAATAAGACAGAATTAGTTGCTGCTATCGCAGAAAAGGCTGGACTTTCTAAGAAGGACGCTGAAGGTGCTGTTAAGGCTTTCACAGATACTGTTGCAGAGCAGTTAAAGGCTGGCGAGAAGATTCAGTTAGTAGGTTTCGGTACATTTGAAGTTGCTGAAAGAGCTGCTAGAACAGGAAAGAATCCTCAGACAGGCGAAGCTATTAAGATTCCTGCTTCTAAGGCTCCAAAGTTCAAGGCTGGTAAGGCTTTAAAGGATGTTGTTAACACACCTGCAGCTCCAGCTAAGAAGTCTAAGAAGAAGTAATTAATTATGACTTTTAAAGGCTGTCACTTATGTGGCAGCCTTTTTTCTCTTTATTTAATTAAGTTCATGAAATTGAGGTTTATTAATTATGGAAATCGAACGCAAGTATCTTGTGTCAGGCATCCCTGACAATATAGATTCTTATCCCTGCCGCTTTATTGAACAGGGCTATCTTAACACTGCTCCTGTTGTCCGTGTAAGACGCGACAATGATAATTACTATCTCACTTATAAGGGTGGCGGAATGATGGCCAGGGAAGAATATAATCTTCCACTTAACAAAGAAGCCTATGAACATCTGATTAAGAAAGCTGATGGCAATATCATCACCAAGAAGCGTTATGAAATCCCTGATGGCAATGGATATACTATTGAACTTGACATATTTGAGGGGCTCTTTACTGGCACTATCCTTGCAGAAGTTGAATTTCCAACTATCGAAGCTGCTAATTCATATACTGCCCCTTCATGGTTTATTGATGATGTTACTAATGATCCTGCTTATCATAACAGTAATATGAGCAGAAAAGTTTTCTAATAATATAGAGGTCTGGAATATGGATAAAGAAACTATGTTTGAATATATTCAACGGCTTAAGCTTGCAGTAATAACTCTTTTCAAATGGTTATTCTGCTCGGTTGTATGTGGCTGTTTTATTGGTTCTGTCGGTGCTGTATTTCACCTGATGCTTGGTTATGTAGGCAGCCTGCGCGTTGAATACCCATTTTTACTATTCGGACTGCCTGTTGCCGGTATCATCATTGTATTCATGTACAATATAGTCCATGAAGCTGGAAACCGTGGAACTAACCTTGTCATAACCGCAATACAGTCGAATGATGAAGTCCCGGGAAGAGTTGCTCCCCTTATAATTGTATCAACACTGCTTACCCATCTGTGTGGTGGTTCTGCCGGACGAGAAGGTGCTGCACTTCAGGTAGGAGGTGCATTAGGCAATACATTTGCAAAGCTGTTTAAATTCGATGAGAAAGATACACGAATTATGATTATGTGCGGCATGAGTGCCTGTTTCTCGGCACTTTTCGGAACACCTATTGCGTCAGCTGTTTTCTCCATGGAAGTAATCAGCGTCGGTGTTATGTATTATGCTGCTTTAGTGCCATGCGTACTCGCTGCATTTATAGCACAGGGCATAGCCTCTGCACTGGGACTTGAATCTACACATTTTGTAGTTGATGAAATTACTTCTTTTTCTTTTATTAATGGCAGTAAATTCATCATCATGTCCGTACTTTTTGCTCTTGCAAGCATTCTGCTGTGTGTTGTTTTACACGGTACTTCAAAGCTCTACACTGATTACATAAACAACCCATACATAAGAATAATTATTGCCGGTACTCTTGTTATTGCCATGCGTTACATATTTGGCACAACTGATTATCTCGGTGCAGGCTCAGATATTATTGCAAGAAGCTTTGTAACAAGTTGTGCATGGTATGTATTCCTTTTAAAAATGCTGTTTACAGCCGTAACTTTGGGCGGTGGATTCAAAGGTGGCGAAATTGTTCCTACTCTTTTCGTGGGTGCAACGCTTGGAAGCTTCTTAGCACCTATATTCGGACTCCCTGTCGGATTATGTGCAGCATGTGGTATGGTAAGTGTGTTCTGCGGAGTAACTAACTGCCCCCTCACATCATTTATTCTATCTATCGAAATGTTTGGTGCATCAACTATGAAATTCACGATTCTGTGTATTGCATTAAGTTATCTGTTATCCGGATATTACAGCCTGTATAACAGCCAGAAAATCGTCTATTCTAAGTATAAGACAGAATATATAAACCGCCGGTCCCATTGACCTGTACAGGTCAAAGAACCGACGGTTCTTTTATTGGAGGGCTGCTACTTACACATATCTCCAGTCTTCTATTCGAAACTGTATTGAAACAATCCCATTATATTCATTAATATCAGGGTAATACACCATAGATATCTTCCTTCCTACCTCTGGTATCTCCTGACCGTCTAATTTGAACCTGATTGCTGTCACCAGCTTGCCATGCTCACTTTCTAACTGACATCTTAATACATTTTTATTTTTTCCAATCACAGCTGACTGTCTGACAGTAAGATTTCTGTCTGCAAACACCGGTTTTTCATTACCTTTCCCGAAAGGCTGCAGCTTCTCAAACTGTTTTATAAGTTTTATATCAACATAATCAACCGGCATAGGCACATCAATCCACACTGTCGGCGTTAGTACATTTTCTGTCATTGTCTGATTCTCATTCAGCGCTTTCCTGAATTCATCAATTTTATCAATATCAAGCGATATTCCGGCAGCCATTGGATGTCCGCCATATTTGTTAAGGAGTTTACCACATTTGCTTATCTCCTCAAACATGTTATAGCCTTCTATTGAACGCCCTGAGCCCTTTGCACCATCTTCTGCCTTAGTGATTACTATTGAAGGTCTGTAGAATTTTTCTCTTACCCTTCCTGCAATTATCCCTGCAACACTTTCATGGCATTCAGGAAGATACACAACTAACACCTTATCGTCTTTTAGTTCAGTGTTCTCAACCTGTTCAATTGCAATAGCGGCATATTCTTCTGTTATATCTTTTCTTTCAACATTAAGTGTGCGAAGCTCTAAAGCCTTCTTTCTCGCATCTTCCATATCTGTAGTAAGAAGCAGCTCAATGGCTCTTCTTGCTGAATCAAGTCTTCCTGTCGCATTAAGACATGGACCTATAACAAATCCTATGTGATATGAGCTTATCTTGTCTATTTCAAGCTCACACGCCTCTACAAGCGCTCTTATACCGATATTAGAAGTTACTGCCAGATGCTTTAAACCATATTTGACAATTACCCTGTTCTCATCTGATAAATCAACTACATCTCCTATTGTTGCAATTGCCATAAGCTCTGCATATTCCTCAAGCCCAATAGGATTAAGCCCACATTTTTCATAAAGTATCTTAATCACTTTAAATGCTACTCCCGCTCCACACAGCTTATCAAATGGATACGGACAGTCTTCCTGCTTAGGATTAACAATTGCATCTGCCTGTGGTACTTTATGTATCTTTTCTCCATCAACGAAATCAAACGGAATATCATGATGGTCAGTTACAATCACTGTCATTCCCTTTTCTTTAGCATATTTAATCTGCTCAATTGCGGCAATTCCATTATCACATGTAATAATCGTATCGGTTCCATTATTATATGCATCATCTATCAGATGCTCATTAATACCGTATCCGTCAATAATTCTGTCTGGTACTGCAAATGTTACATCTGCACCTGCTGCCTTTAGCCCCTTGTAAAGAATTGTTGTTGAGCATATTCCATCTATATCATAATCTCCTATAATATGTATTTTCTTCCCGGCATGTATCTTGTCTGTGAGGATATCAACGCATTTGTCTGCATCCTTTAATAAATGTGGTGAATGCATATCATCCACGGTTCCATTAAGATACATATTTATCTGCTCGTCCGTTTCTAACCCTCTGTTACGGATAATTCTTGCCATAACCTGGTCAATGCCAAATCTTTCCCCAATTGCTTTGAAATCAGCTTTCTTAGTGTATACTCTCCAGTTGCTTTTCACTCTTTTCTCCCTGTTTCACTATTAAACCAATTATGGCGGGAACTGATATACAATCCCCGCCATGTCATAAACTTATTGTATCTGTTAATTAAACCTGAGAACCGTCTTCAAAAACCTCTTTCTTAGAAGCTGCTTTTTTATTATTCTCTTCTACAACGCCTCTCTTCTTACCACCCATTACATACCACATAGCACTTGTTAAGCATACTGATGAGTAAGCACCAACAACAATACCTACGATAAGTGGAAGTGTGAACTCCTTAACAGAAGTTACACCCATAATGAAAAGAACTATAAGCATTATAAGTGTTGTTATAGATGTATATACTGTTCTTGACATTGTGCTTGTAATTGATGAGTTAACAAGCTCTGTAATGTTAGTCTTCGAATTAGCTGTCTTTAACTGCTCTCTTATTCTGTCAAAGATAATAATTGTACCGTTGATAGAGTAACCTACTATTGTAAGCATACATGCAATAAATGTTGTTCCAACTGGAATTCTTGCAAATGCATAGAATGCAATAACAACAAGTACATCATGAAGAAGTGCTAATACAGCAGCTAACGCAAATCTGATATCACGGAATCTTACAAAGATATATATCAGCATACAGATTGTAGCAAGTATAACTGAAAGAATAGCATCTCTCTTAACTGTTGCAGAAACTGATGAGCTGATTGTATCTGTCTCAACGATTGTTCCATCCTTTATTGGGTACTTAGCTGTAACAGCATTTTCAATAGCTTCTCTCTGCTCAAGTGAGAGATCTGATGTCTTGAAGGAAACCTGTGTTGAATCTGCAACCTTCTGCTGCTGAACTTCTGTAATACCTGCTGCATCTCTGATTACAGGGATGATATTATCCTCAATCTCTTCTGCTGTATATTCTTTATCAAATGTAAATGTTGTTGTTGAACCACCAACAAACTCAAGGCTGAAATTTAATGCTCTGTTTCCAAGACCAGCCTGAACTGCCATAGTTATGATACCTGCAGCAATAACTACTGCTGAGCCAATCGCAGCCCATTTCTTAATGCTAAGAACATCAAGCGTCTTTCTGTATACATTCTTACCATACCACTTAGCATCCCTGATACCAAAGTTATATAAAAGCTTCATAATAACCTTAGTAATAACAAGTGATGTAAAAATTGATACTATATTACCAACTGCAAGAGTTGTAGCAAATCCCTTAACTGGACCTGTACCGAATATGTACAATACTAAAGCAGCGATAAGTGTTGTTACGTTACCATCTACTATAGATGATGTTGCCTTGTTATAACCTGAAAGAATAGCACTTTCTACAGACTTTCCGGCACCAATCTCTTCTCTTATTCTTGTGTAGATAATAACATTACCATCTACTGCCATACCAATACCAAGAATAATACCGGCAATACCCGGAAGTGTAAGAGTAAGATCATATACACTTACAAGGAATAAAACAAGTGATGTATAGATAATCAGTGATAATGTTGCAACAAGTCCAGGAATTCTGAACATAACAATCATGAATAAACAAAGTAACGCAAGACCAATAGCTGCAGCAACTAAACTTGATTTGATAGCAGCATGTCCAAGCTGTGCTCCAACGATGTTAGAGCTTACTTCTTCAAGTGTAAGAGGAATTGAACCAACTCTTATATATGTTGCAAGGTTATCTGCCTCATCGAATGATTCCATACCTGTGATAGTTGCTGTACCACCTGATATAGCTGTCTTAACGTTAGGTGCACTTACAACTTCTCCGTCGTATACTATATATATTCTGTTACCAATATTAGCTGATGTTGCATCATAGAATTTAGTTGCACCATCATCTGTAAATGTAAGCTGGACACCATAAGGTGTATCTTCTGAACTATTAGTATCAGTGTAAGCCTGTGCTGCCTTTACATCTGAACCTGTAAGTAGTGGTGTGTAATCATTGCCCTGTGAGAATGCTGAATATCCTGTAGAATCAAGGAATTCCAATGAACCTGGTGTACCAAGTTCCTTAAGAATCTCATTAGCATCTGTTACTCCAGGAATCTCAACAGTAATTCTGTTGTCACCTTCCTTATAAACCTGTGACTCTGTACTCTTTCCTTCTACTCGCTTCTGAAGCTTATAGATTGTATCCTCTACATCCTGTGATGTAAAGTTATCTTCCTTAATCTGGTATGTGATACTTACACCACCTGCAAGATCAAGACCAAGATCTATATCATAAGTGCTTCCGTATCCCTTTCCATTAAGTCCGAAAAATGCTGTTAATACAAGTCCAACCAGTAAAACAGCAACGATTATTGAATAAATAATCTTCTTAGGTAAACTGTACTTCATGTTAAAAACTCTCCCTTATACTTATTCTTCCTCAGCCATGGCCGCACGAATCATTATTGCACATTCTATACGCTTTTTCTGAAGTTCACATCCAACATCATACGCATCATTAATGTTACCATGGAAGTTATATGAGTTAGCTGCACAACCACCACTGCAATAGAATTTTGCAAAACAATTCTTACATTTTTCCTTTGAATAGACATTACTATTCTTAAACATGTCTCTGATGTCCGGTCTTACTATTCCATCATCAACATTACCCATAAGGAAATCTTCGTTACCAACAAACTGATGACATGGGTAGAAATCTCCCCAAGGTGTAACTGCAAGATACTCACAGCCTGAACCACATCCTGACAATCTCTTGGCAACACATGGACCACCATTAATATCTATCATAAAGTGGAAGAAATTAAAGCCTTTACCAGCTTTCTTTCGCTTAATGATTTCTTTCGCAAGGATATCATACTGTTCACAAAGGAACGGAATATCCTCTTCTCTTATAGCATATGAATCTGTCGGCTGTGCAACAACAGGCTCAACAGAAATCTGCTCAAATCCCTCATCAGCAAGATGAAGAACATCTTCTGAAAAATCAAGATTATTATGTGTAAATGTACCTCTGACATAATAATTCATCTGATTTCTGCTCTCTGCCACCTTCTTAAACTTAGGCATTATAATGTCATATGAGCTGCCGTGGTTATTCCTTGTCGGACGCATAAGGTCATTAATCTCCTTACGTCCATCTATGCTAAGTACAATATTACTCATCTCCTTATTGGCGAAATCAAGAATCTCGTCATTAAGAAGAATACCATTAGTCGTAAGTGTGAATCTGAACTTCTTATTATTAGCCTCTTCTATGCTTCTTCCGTATTCAACAAGCTGCTTAACAACTTCAAAATTCATAGTTGGCTCACCGCCAAAGAAGTCAACCTCAAGATTCTTTCTTGAACCTGAATTGGCAACAAGGAAATCAAGTGCCTTCTTTCCTACCTCATAGCTCATAAGAGCTCTTCTTCCATGATATTCACCTTCTTCAGCAAAACAATATTTACATGCAAGGTTACAATCATGTGCTATGTGAAGACATAACGCTTTAACAACTGTAGGTCTGTCCTTAAAGTTATCAATATATGGTTCATATATATCTTCTGTAAAGAGCTGGCCTGCTTCCTTAAGTTCGCCAATCTCTTCATATGCCTCTTTAATATCCTGAACAGAATATCTGTCTCTAAGTGCATCTGTAATCTGCTCAAGAGTATTATTCTCATAAAGTCCTATAATATCGTATACCATGTCATCAACAACATGCACAGAACCGCTGTTGACATCTAATACGATGTTATAACCGTTATTCTTATACTGATGTATCATTAAAAAGCCTCCAAACCGTAAATGTTCTCTATACATTTACGAAAAATAAGAGAGTGCAGAATAGCTCGACACTCTCTTACTAAAAATACTAGTTATTCTTATTCTCACAGCTCTGGTTACCAACTGTGCAAGATGTCTTACATGCTGACTGGCATGATGTCTGGCACTCGCCACATCCGCCGTGCTTCATTGTATCCTTTAATACGCGGTTGCTGATTGTCTTAATATGTTTCACGACAATACCTCCTTCATATATTCAAATTATATCGTATTATATCATGTACAAGTCTTATTTTCAATCATTTATTCTAAAGATTTGTTCAGATAATTATTCTTCTTTCAAAAGTCTTTTCGCAATTTTTATGTATTTTGCATTAAATACAGCTACTTTTCTTATGTTTTCACATAAATTATTGTTTTATATTATTAAGATATGCTATGTATTAATATAGGAGATTATTATGTTTACATCTAAAGATTTAAAGAAGCTTATTATTCCTCTGATATTTGAACAGCTGCTGGCTGTCAGCGTAGGCTTTGTTGATACATTCATGGTATCAATAGCAGGAGAGGCGGCAGTTTCAGGTGTCGCACTTGTTGATAATATAAGTAACCTGCTTATTCAGATATTATCAGCTCTCGCAACCGGAGGTGCTGTTGTATGCAGCCAGTATCTTGGCAGCAGGAATATTAATATGTCCAAGAAATCTGCCGGACAGCTTATATTTATTATGAGTGCACTATCATCATTACTGATGGTTATCTCTCTCATAGGCAATCACGGTATCATCAATTTCATATTTGGCAAGATTGAAAAAGATGTATTTGTAAGTGCAAGTATATATTTCTATATAACAGCAATCTCATACCCGTTCCTCGGTGTTTATAATGCAGGTGCAGCACTTTTTAGAAGTATTGGAAACAGCAAGATAAGTATGAACACAAGCCTTATCATGAACATAATCAATATTTGTGGGAATGCTTTATTTATATTTGTATTTGATATGGGGGTTGCCGGTGTAGCTTTAGCCACTCTTATTTCGCGAATCATATCAGCCATAATTATTATTGGACTTATGTTCAGAACAGAATCAGCAATAAGAATAAAGACCTGCAAAGATTTTCTTCCATCACCTTCTATCATTAAGAAGATTCTGTCTATTGGTCTTCCGAGCGGATTGGAAAACGGCATGTTCCAGATAGGTAAGCTTTCTGTTTCAAGCCTTGTTTCAACATTTGGTACTGCTGCCATCGCTGCCAACTCTGTTGCCAATTCTGTTACAATGTTTGCCAATATTCCGGGTAACGCAATTGGCATGGCAATGATTACTGTTATTGGCCAGTGTATAGGTGCAAAGAAGCCTGATGAAGCCAAAAGATATGGAAAAAAACTTATGTTTATTGCATATGCAGGTATTCTTGCAACCAACATTGTAATGACAATAGTTGCCGTTCCTGTGGTAGGACTTTTCCATCTGTCACCGGAAGCAACCAAAACCGGTTTAAGCCTTATCCATTGCTTCTCAATTGTAGCAATATTCATATGGCCACTTAGCTTTACTATGCCTAATGCTCTCCGTGCTGCCGGTGATGCCAAATACACAATGATGGTAAGCATCTTCTCTATGTGGGCATTCCGTGTGGGAAGCAGTTACCTTCTTGGTGGTACATTAGGACTTGGCGTGCTCGGTGTATGGTTTGGTATGTTCATCGACTGGGGATTCCGTTCACTTGCATTCCTTATAAGATTCATACGTGGAAAATGGACACAGAAGGCGGTTATATGATGATAATTATATGACAGTCTGATGTCTGTGAACTGTCTCTTAACACCGGATATCTACTGTCAGATGGACGACAAGTCGTCTAATTCTGGATATACAATGTCATTTGTGTGATGAATAATGCGACTACCTATAGGTATCACATCAATAAAAAAGTTCCTGCCAATCAGGCGCTTTGAGCCCGCCGGTACTTAATGAGCGTGTAACGCGAATTTAGTACCGCTGCGAGGCGAGAGCAGCGAAAGCGTGCCTGATTGGCAGGAACTTATTTTATTTCTTACCAGCTTATTACTTCGTGTCCGTCCTCTGTTACAAGAACCTGAATTTCCCACTGTGCTGAAGGAAGTCCATCAGCTGTAGATACTTCCCAGCCGTTCTTTTCATCTGTAACAACATTTACCTTACCCATATTAACCATAGGCTCTATTGTAAACATCATTCCCGGAGCCATAACCATGTCTGTTCCTTTTCTGGTGTTGTACCCAACCCATGGGTCTTCATGAAATTCAAGTCCGACTCCATGGCCGCCGATTTCTCTTACAACAGTATATCCATTAGCATATGCATGGTCATGTACTGCCTGTCCCATATCGCCTAAGAAGCCCCAAGGCTTAACCTGCTCAAGTCCTAATTCAACACATTCCTTAGTAACATCAACAAGCTTCTTTACATCAGGCTTAACATCACCTATACAGAACATTCTTGATGAATCTGAAAAATATCCGTGAAGAATTGTAGAACAGTCAACATTTACAATATCACCTGACTTAAGGATAACATCCTTAGATGGAAATCCGTGGCATACCTGCTCATTAACAGATGTACACACACTGTAAGGATATCCTTCATAATTAAGTGGTGCTGGAATTCCTCCCATATCAGTGGTTACATCATATACAATCTTATCAATCTCCGCAGTGTTCATGCCCTCATGTATTTCTGCTGCAACCGCATCAAGGCACGCTACATTTATCCTGGCACTCTCTTTAATCTTCTCAATCTGTTCAGGTGTCTTGATTAACTTGTGTGATGGCACAATATGTCCAATATCCTCAAGATATCTTAACTTATCGTCAAATGCTTCATGACACGCTTTGTATTTCTTACCACTGCCACACCAGCAATGGTCGTTTCTTCCTAATTTCTTAATCATTGTTCTGCCTTCCTGTTACATATATTATAATCATACACAACTATAAGGCTTTCTTAATATTTTTTCAATATCTGTTTCAAATGATTAATCATTATTAACATTAAAAGCCCTGATTCCCGGATATACCGCACTGGCGCCAAGCTGTTCCTCAATTCTTAAAAGCTGGTTATACTTAGCAACTCTTTCTGATCTTGAAGGAGCACCTGTCTTAATCTGGCAAGTGTTAAGAGCAACAGCGAGGTCTGCAATTGTTGTATCTGCTGTCTCACCTGATCTGTGTGAGCTGATTGCTGTATATCCTGCCTTATGAGCCATCTTGATAGCTTCAAGCGTCTCTGAAACTGAACCAATCTGATTAAGCTTGATAAGAATTGCATTACCTGCTCCAAGTTCAATTCCCCTAGAGAGCCTCTCTGTATTAGTAACAAAAAGGTCATCACCTACAAGCTGAACCTTATCTCCAAGTCTGTCTGTAAGCTTCTTCCAGCCTTCCCAGTCCTCTTCATCAAGACCATCTTCAATAGATATAATAGGATACTTCTCACATAATTTAGCCCAGTGCTCAATAAGCTCCTCTGCTGTATACTCTGTTCCAGCCTTAGGAAGCTTGTAATAACCCTTTCCTTTCTCACTCTTCCACTCTGAAGAAGCTGCATCCATTGCAATCCTAAAATCCCTGCCCGGCTTATATCCAGCCTTTTCTACTGCCTGTAATATTGTCTCAATTGCTTCCTCATCTGACTTAAGTGCCGGAGCAAAGCCACCCTCATCGCCTACAGAGGTTGCAAGTCCTCTTTCTTTAAGTATAGCTGCAAGTGCATGAAATACCTCTGCACACCATCTTAAGCATTCCTTAAAGCTTGGTGCCCCAACGGGCATAATCATGAATTCCTGAACATCAAGCCCACTTGATAATGCATGGCAGCCTCCATTAATAATATTCATCATTGGAACAGGAAGCCTGTTTCCTGATACTCCGCCTAGGAATCTGTAAAGAGGAATATCAAGAGAGACAGATGCTGCTCTTGCTGCTGCAATAGATACCGCAAGAATAGCATTTGCACCAAGATTAGACTTATCCTTAGTTCCATCAGCTTTAATCATCGCTGCATCAACTGCATATATATCAGATGCATCTATTCCAAAGAGGCAGTCATTAATAACCGTGTTTATGTTCTCTACTGCCTTAGTAACACCCTTTCCCAAATATCTTGACTTATCCTTATCTCTTAACTCAAGCGCCTCAAATTCACCTGTAGATGCTCCTGAAGGTGCTGCGCCTCTTCCAACAGTTCCATCCGCAAGATAAACCTCTGCCTCAACTGTAGGATTGCCTCTTGAATCAAGAATTTCTCTGCCTATAACCTTTTCAATCTCTAAATATGCTGCCATATAATCCTCCTAATCAAATGCTTTGTAATCTTTTAAGTTAGTTTCTTCTAACTTTAGCAATACAATTCTAGCATTATACAACCAAATCCACAATGCAAGAAAATGGGAAGTTTTCTCATTAAAAAACTTCCCATTAACAATTATATCCAGCTATTTAGTTTGTATACACATAAATTATTTTTCCATCTTCTGTAAAAATGCTTTGGTTCTTTCATTACTTGGATTGTCAATAACATCCTCCGGCTTTCCCTGCTCAACAATAACTCCGCCATCCATGAATATTACCCTGTCTGCAACCTTTCTTGCAAATTCAATCTCATGTGTAACGATAATCATTGTCATCTTTTCATCAGCAAGCTGTCTTAAAACCTTAAGAATTCCTGCAGTAATCTCGGGGTCAAGTGCTGATGTAGGCTCGTCGAAGAAAAGCATTTCAGGATTCATCGCAAGTGCTCTTGCTATCGCAACTCTCTGCTGTTGTCCTCCTGACAACTGGCATGGATAACTGTTCTCCTTGCCATCAAGTCCAACTTTCTTTAAAAGCTCTTTGGCTTCTTTCTCTACTTCATTCTTGTCCCTTTTCTGAACAGAAACAGGTGCATCAGTAACATTTTTCATGACTGTATAATGTGGAAAAAGATTAAAGTTCTGAAACACAAGTCCATATGTATTCTTGATTTCTCTTAATTCTTTCTTTCCAACATACACTGAAACTCCGTCCTTGTCCTCACATGCAGTTTCACCACCTAACTTAAGAGTTCCTGCATCCATTGTCTCAAGAAGTGTTGCACATCGAAGCAGTGTTGATTTACCAGAGCCGGAAGGTCCAAGAATTGCAACAACCTCCCCCTCATTAACTTCCATTGATATATCCTTAAGCACCTCAGTATCGCCGAAGGATTTCTTTAAATGTGATATTTCTAATAATTTCTTCATATTAAAATCCTCCTTAATCAAAATACTGCATACGCTTTTCTAGCTTTTCCATAACCATAGCAACAAGGAAATTGAATATGTAATAGAACAATCCTGCTATGAATAATGGCATGATACTTGCTGTTGAAGCCGCTACCTGCTTGGCAAGTGTAAACATTTCTGTGTAAGCAAGTGCAAATGCAAGTGATGTATCCTTAACAAGTGTTATAACCTCGTTAGTAACCGGAGGAAGTACTCTCTTAACCATCTGAGGGAATATAATCTTCCAGAATGTCTGTACCTTGGAATATCCGAGTACCTCTGCTGCCTCGTACTGTCCCTTAGGTATGCTCTCAATTCCACCTCTGTATATTTCTGCAAAATATGCTGCATAATTAAGTGCAAATCCAATAATTACAGCATAGAATCTGTATGTTGCCGTAACCTTCATTCCAAACAGATAATATGGTCCGAAGAACACAACAAGAAGCTGTAACATAAGAGGAGTTCCTCTCATTATAGATATGTATATTCTTGCAAGCCACCTTACAATGCCTATTCTTGACTTTCTTATTTCACATACAAGAAGTCCTAGCGGCATCGAGAATATAAGTGTTAAGAAGAATATTGCAAGAGTTGCTAACATTCCTGATGAAAGCTGCTTAACTATATCCACAAGTCTTTCACCAAATGAATCCTTAGCTGTACTGGTACTGTCAAGGAGATAGGCACTGTCTGTTCCTTCTTCTCCAAGACATACGCTGTCTGTAAGTCCCCATTTTTCAGCAATCTTGTCAAATGTGCCATCAGCAAGCATATCATTAAGGCTTGTCTGAACTTCATCTCTTAATGCTGTATTACCTAACTTAAAACCAATACCATACTGTTCCGATGAAACAGTCTCATCAAGCATTGTGAACTTGTTACCTCTCTGCTCAAGCTGATACTTTGCAACGCCCATATCCATACATACAGCATCTGCCGAACCTGATTCAAGGTTCATAAATGCTGAATTATAATCAGATACCTGCTGAAGTGTCTTAAATTGTGCCGCAAGTGCAAGATTTTCTTCTGTTGCATCCTCTCCTGTAAATGCTGCAAGAGCTGATGAATCAGCCTGTACAATAACAACCTTACCCTTAAGGTCTTCTAACTTCTTTATTCCTGAACCAGATTTAACTATAACAACCTGTGAATTATCAATATATGCCTTAGACCATGTATACTCACGCTCTCTTCCATTAAGTGTGAATCCGTTCCATATACAGTCAATAGAGCCTGAACTAAGCTCCATATCTTTAGAATCCCAATCAATAGGCTGCTTAACCAGATTCCAGCCATTTCTTTCACATACTTCCTGTGCAAGATCAAGGTCAAAACCTACATACTCTCCACTATCATCTTTGTAACCATAAGGTGGGAATTCCGCATCAAATCCTACTGTAAATGTAGTTCGTCCATCATCGCTCTTTTTATTACTGCATGCTGTGAACATTCCCACAATCACAGACAACATCGCCAGTAACAGGACGGCTTTTCTGATATTCTTAGCCATATAAAAATCCATGCCTTTCTCGCTTTAATATGCTTTCACTTTACCACAGTAAATCAAGCCTGTCTATTATAACATGAATTACCTGATAAAAACACTATAAATATTCTAAATCAGCCCAAAATTTCTTAATATAAATATCCACGCTGTAAGAGTCACACTTGAAAGTAATGTTGTAAGCACAACTATGCTTGATGACAGTACCTCGTCATTATCCATACCTTTAGCCATAACAAAGCAGGTAACTGTAGATGGTGAAGCAAGCATAATAAGAATTGCCATAAGTTCCTGATTACGAAATCCCATTTTTACTGCTATAGGAAGAAATATTGCTGCTAGACCCACAAGTTTTAAAAATGTAGCAATAACCGTAGGTTTAATCTTCTTAATTGCCTTTTTCCCTTCAAATGACGCACCAATACATATAAGTGCAACAGGTGTAGCTGTCTGCGCAATATTATTAATTGCCTTATTGATAATTACCGGATATCTTAATCCTGCAAGAGAAGATAACAACCCCAGCACAATTCCTATAATTATCGGATTAGTTACAATATTAAAGCACGCTTTTTTAATGTTTTCTTTCTTATCCGTAGATTGTTCTTCTGTGCTGCCATGACACTCAGGATGTGCCTTAAAGGTAAGCACTATTACCGAAAATATATTAAACAACGGAACTGCAGCAACTATCATAAGTGGTGCCATTCCTGTACTCTGGTACATATTCTGTATGAATGCCATCCCAAGTATCGCCGCACTGCTTCTGAATGATGCCTGCACAAATGCACCCTTCTGCGTATCATCCTTCATGAATATCTCTGTGCATATCCATATTCCGCTAAACATTATAGTAGTAACAATCATGCAGTACAGTACAAACTTAACATCAAACTGCGATTTAAAATCTGCTGCTGCTAAATCCCTGAATAACAGTACTGGAAGTGCCACCTTAAATACATATTTATTAGCCACATTTGCAAAATGGTCATCTATAACGCCAATCTGCTTTATTACCCAGCCAACTATCATAACTAAAAATATTGGTACCGTTGCATTTATACTATATAAGAAGCTGTCCATCTGTCTCTCCTTCTACTACTTATTAATATCAAGCCAGTATGTATGGTCAAGCGGGCCACTGCCGCTTCCAAGATTAAGCCCTGCTTTCAACGCACCTGTCAGGTACTCTTTAGCTGCCTTCACACTTTCTTCTATTGATAATCCCTGTGCAAGATTAGCTGCAATGGCTGATGACAATGTACAGCCAGTTCCATGTGTGTTAGGATTATCAACTCTCTCCCCATTAAGCCACACTATTCTGCCATCTACACACAGACAGTCGTTAGCCGTATGAACAGCATGTCCTCCTTTTACTAAGACAGCCGCATGTCCTCCTTTTGATTTAAGATTCTCATATATCTTTATTGCTGCTTTCTCCATTGAATCTGCACTGTCAACAGTCATTCCTGTAAGCACTTCTGTCTCCGGAATATTAGGTGTAATAACATCTGCAAGCACCATCAGGCGTTCTTTAAGAACCTCTGCTGCATCTTCCTTAATAAGTCTGCTTCCACTTGTTGATACCATTACTGGGTCAAGAACAATATTTCTTGCCTTATATGTAATTAACGCATCTGCTATTGTTTCTATAAGTTCCTTTGACGCAACCATTCCTATCTTAACTGCATCAGGATATATATCTGTAAATATTGCATCAAGCTGTGCCTTAAGAAATTCAGGTGAAGATTCCGATATTCCTGTAACTCCTAAAGTATTCTGTGCTGTAAGGGCAGTAATTGCTGACATTCCATATACCTTATGTGCTGCAAATGTTTTTAAATCCGCCTGTATTCCTGCTCCTCCGCTGCAATCACTTCCTGCTATTGTTAATGCTGTATTCATATAATTTCCTTTCTACATCTATTCTCATCGCTGCCCGCACAACTGTGAGCTTTCCATGTTTACTCTCATCGCTGCATGCACAAAAAAAGCACCGAGGTTACCTCGGTGCTTTTAGTGCAGTCGGCGGGACTTGAACCCGCACCCAAGCAATATGGACTAGATCCTTAGTCTAGCGCGTATGCCAATTCCGCCACGTCTGCTTAAATGTGTCGCCAATCACCAGCGACGTATTGTATATTATCATATCAGGAATATAATTGCAAGTATTTT
>ERZ1108170.572-NODE-572-length-29122-cov-4.407920_pt1 | contig 29122 bp, 29 predicted proteins | sample MGYA00403705_ERZ1108170 | MGnify/ENA primary metagenome ERZ1108170 (study PRJEB35170, sample SAMEA104062422) | human gut metagenome | biome: human gut; feature: human-associated habitat; material: faeces | place: Denmark | collected 2012-06-15 ...
CGACATAAGGCTCTATGTCTTTGGCAGTTCCCCACCTTGCCGAACCGTATTCTACTCCCTGCCGGAATTTCTTTGCATTTTTCGCTTTATAATAAACTACCATACGAAATCCTATCCCGCATCCCACGCCAACCAGTAAATCCCTCGGCATAAAACTGGGAAATGGGTTTGCAAACGCACCTCCCATCCCATTGATCGTGTCCAACACCTTCTGTAAGGTGTTATCACCTGCCTGCTGTCCATACAGCCATGAAACCTTATTCAGAACATATCCAAAAATCACATAGGGAGCGCACTTCAGGGCAAGCTGTTTCTTATTTACCCCTTTTGTTTTTTCTTTGAGAGTTTTCGGGATTGACTGCAAATCCTTTACAATTCCGTCAATGACCTTGCTTATAAGCTCTGTCCTCTGTCCTTATTTTTCTCTCTGCTTCGCTCCCTATTCTTATTCTGTGCGATCATCTTCTGAAGTCCTTTCAGTTTCTGCCGTAATGACGGACGCTGTTGCTTTTTCTCATTAACTTTTACAAATTCCTTGAACGCCTGTGCAATCACATCGGCATCCTTACCCTTAAAAAATACAAGGTATTTTGGCGGCTCCGTGGTCTTATCCCGCTTCACAGCGAAATCTACATTGTACTTTCTCGCCACACGCTCAAAAGCCTTAATATTATCATCCGTGACCTCTATGGACTTTGCACCCGCCCCCTGACCGACCAGCTTTTTCACCGGTATTTTCCCGTGGGAAGGCTCTTTATGCTTCTGATGCTCCAGATACATCTTCATTGCCTTCTGGAGAACACTCGCGGTCAGTTTGGATGTCTTGATTGCAAGGGCAATCGTTTTTTGTGTTGTTTCCTCCTGCACGGTGTACCTCCTTCCTTATCTGCACCGATTGGATTCAGGGTGGAACCAACAGCCTGTGAAGCTGTATTTTCATTGCCATATCGTTACTTCTCCCCTTCCTTAAGGTCTTTATCCCACCAGTTCAATTCTTCCTCATAGAAATCATTAAATGTATCAGCAGGAATATTTTCTTTCTGCTTTTTTGCATTTTTAGTGTCTCGTACCACCTTTGCCACAATTACCACAGCAATAGCAGCAAACAGTAATTTCTTCATATTTTTTCTGTTCATTTCTTTTCCTTTCCACTTCTGGACGCTGTGACCAGAAGTTGTTGCAATAAAAAAAGCAGATACGAAACCTTTCGATCTCATATCTGCCTTAACGCTGTATATTTTTCTATATCCTTTTTGATTAGTAGAGCTTTGCACCTGCCGGAATTGCATCATCCAACATAACCAAGTTGAGTTTTTCCTCTCCGTTTACTGTATGGACAGCGGATAAAAGCATACCACAAGAATCAATTCCCATCATACTTCTCGGTGGTAAATTTGTAATTGCAAGTAATGTCTTTCCAACCAGCTCCTCCGGTTCATAATATGCATGAATACCGGAAAGAATAACTCTGTCAGTTCCTGTTCCATCATCTAAAACAAAATGTAACAGCTTCTTGCTTTTCTTTACCGCACTACATTCTTTTACTTTTACAACACGGAAATCTGACTTGCTGAATGTATCAAAATCCACCATTTCCTCAAATAATGGTTCTGTTTCCACCTTTGGCTCAACAGGCTCAGTAACCTGTTCTTCTAAATTCATATTTTCATCGCACATATTCATTTTCCTCCAGACATAATAAGCTAATGCCCATTATAGCAGAAAAGCTGTGCTTTGAGAAGAAATTCCTAACTTAAAAATCGTGTACATCTTTGCACCGATCAGATTATCTTCTATCCATACATCATCGAGCAGCAGACAATGTGATAACACTTCCAGATTTTCCATGTTTATCAGCCGTTGAACAACAGTATTTGTATTCTCCGGTATTTCATGAGCTTCCATTGCAATATCCCGCCTTGCTTCCCTGCAATATTTATACAGTCCTAAGATATACTTATTTGACAGGATAAAACCAAACGCATCATTATTCCGATACATCATTTTATGCTTTTCCCATTCCTCCGGCAATGAAAAATAGCACTTTGCTGTTTCGATATAGCAGTCTCCCTCATAAGTAGGCTTCATCTTCCTTTCCTGCCAGAGCATCTGATGATATATCTTTTCCCGGTCAAATATACTTCTTGCTCTGGTAAAATCAGGTGTCCTTCCACGCATAAAAGTGTAAACATTATTGATCACCGTTTTTCCCGCTAAAGACTTGTAATTGCCTACCCTGTGAAGGTACTGCAATACCTGTGTCAGCTTCTCCACAGAAGTAATCTCTTGATAATTATTTGTATCAATCTCCATTTGTTCAAAAGATAATGGTGTGCTTCCTTTTTTGATTTCACGCTCCATGATACGCTTGGTGTCTCTCATTGATTCCATATCAGTTCCTTTCCACTTCTGGACGCTGTGACCAGAAGTTATAAAATAAGCAGGTATAAAAACTTTCATTTCATACCTGCTCCTGTTCAGCAAGAAATTCTCTTTCCTGCAAGTTCCATTATGATATTGATTACTTCCCTAATGATTGCAATAATTTTTATTGCAAGGACAATCACTCCGATCATGCCGCCTATGACTGCGTCAAGTGCCAACACTCCAATGCTCCCTGCAATTCCAAAATTGCGAGGTATCAGCAGTACGAGCATCTTTTGTATGCCGAATGGAAATCCACTCATAATCCAGAATTGAAACCAGTTTACTCCGTTCTCTCCCAGACATATCCAGTAACACATATTCAGCCATACTACAATAAATGCCAGCGGCAAAATCACCTTAAATAATACCCTTTTCATGCCATCCACCTCCATACATATCATGCTGCACTTCCTGCTGATAGAAATGATTTATCGTAGTTGGTGCATTATAAAGTGCTGTTATCATATACGCTTTGATATTTGTAATCTTTGTCGTTGTCTCTTTCATGCAACCAATCACATATTCCAGATGACTGCTGTTCAGTTTCAAGAATCTGGATTTTACAAGCTCATACGGATAATCCTCACCTGCAACTCGGATTGATTTTCTCTTTACGCACACTACTTCGCAGATTATCCCAAATAATTCGTCATAAAGTTCTTTTTCACCATAACCATCATACTTCATGTGATGATCATAATTGATATTTTCTTTAATCAGTTCTATGTATGCCTGTGCATCATCCATCGAATCAATCACATCATCTTGTGGCTTTTCTGTTGCAGATTGATTGATAGGATTGTTATAACTCTCCTCAGTATGGTTATAATTAGTCTGATTCATATAAGTCTGATTATAGTTAGTATAATTAGGGTTCGATTCTCCGACTTCTTGAGGTTCGATTTCCGAACTTCCAGAGGTTTGATTTTCTGACTTCCGAAAGTTCGATTTTCTGACTTCCAGAAGTTCGATTTTCTGACTTCTTGAAGTTCGATTTTCTGACTTCTTGAAGTTCGATTTTCCGACTTCTGTGATTTCATCAGCATTAGCAGGCTCTTTTTCGTCCATCTGCTCTGAAATTGAAGCAAAATTTTTCACATAAATTATATCCGGTTTTCCAAGTCCTCTGCGCACCTTTTCTACCAGACCAATTCCTTTTACAGAATCAAGCTCTGCCAATACCTTAACAGCTTTTTCCTTAGCGCATCCCAAATCCTCCATAATGCTGTCTATGGTATAAATGATGTATGCACGATTTTCATCGTCAAACCATTCATTTTTCATAGACAGCGACATACGATCAAGCATAAGTCCATACAACAATTTAGCATCACTGGACAGCTTCTTAAATCTCTCGTCCTTTATCAGCAGGCGTGGAACACGATAGAATGAGAACTGTTCCGCTTCTATTCCGTAATAATAGTCTAGCTGCAAAATTTCTCCCATTCTCGTCTCCTCCTTCCTACTGCGTATTTTTCCAGTTATCTAATAGCTGAAATATTATTTTTTCTATATCATCTGTGCTGTATGTATCCGGGAAATAACTGTTAATGCGTTCTGTTTTTATAACAACCTTACGCTCTACTGGCTTTTCTTTCTCCAGAAGCATACGCACCATTGGAAAGGTCAACTCTCCTTTTTTGTCACTTTCCTTCAGCATGGCACTCTGCTGTTTGGTTATGACAGCATTGGTGTCCTGTATGGCAACCAATACCCATTGCTGTGCATCCTCTGATAAAAACGAGATGTCCACCGCCTGCATAATGCCTATTTTCCCCGAATCCACCATATCAAGCAACGGTTCCGATAATCGTGAAATCCATATATATCTTTGAACAGTTTTTGCACTCTCTCCTGCAGCTCCTCCCAGTTCGTCCAGCGTAAGTCCACCTGCTCTGCTTCCCTGATGCTTCATGGCTTCGTATTTCATGCGATATGCCTTCGCTTTTTCGCTTGGAAGAATATCTTCTCTTTGAATATTGCTGTCCACCATGATAATCGTGGCTTCATCGTCCGTATAATTACGAATAAACATCGGCATTGTATCAAGTCCTACAAGCTCACACGCATGTCTCCTTCGGTGTCCTGCAATAATTTCATAGCCGCCCTCAGCTCTTGGTCTTGCAATACCCGGCATCAGCACGCCATGCTCTCTGACACTCTCCACCGTCTCCTGCATCTTTTCATCGTCCAGTACCTTAAATGGGTGACCTTTGAACTCATGCAGTTCTGATAAAACGATTTCCTGTACCTGCTCTGTTCCTGCTTGTGGCTGTTCAGTTCCAAATAAATCATCAAAACTATTCAGCTTTACTTTAGCTGCACTTCCCACCTTATTCATCTGCAAGTACCTCCTCTGTCAATGACTGATAGGCACATGCAACCTTTCCATTCGGATCATGCTCATAAATGCTGACACCCTCGGCTGAAATCTCAGCAGCTCTTACCGACATTGGAATACTATTATTAAATATTCTAACTCTGCTTCCATAATTCGCTACTACCAAAGCACTGATGTCTTTTGCATAATTGGTTCTGTTATCTACCATAGTAAGCAAAATACCCTCAATCTCCAGTTTCGAATTGATCTGCCTTTTTACTTTTCCTATGGTCTTGATAAGCTGCTCCAGACCTTTTACCGGAAGATATGCAGCTTGCACCGGAATAAGAATACTGTCAGCACTCGCAAAAGCATTTATAGTAATCATTCCAAGAGAAGGCATACAATCTATCAAAATATAATCGTATCTATCCTTTTGCTGATCTATGTAGGAACGAAGTACAAGCTCTCTGCTTATAACATTTACCAACGATACCTCCAGTCCGGACAATTCTATATTGCCCGGCATAAGATCTATGCCTTCATCGTGCTTTAAAATACCATAATCTGGCTCCATATCAACTTCATTGATAATATTTGCCATAACCGTGGCAAGTGTTACATCCAGCTTATCAGGTTCTTGGAAGCCTAAACTTGCTGTTAGACTTCCTTGGGCATCCGCATCTATCAGCAGAACTCTTTTCCCCTGCTTAGCCAGTCCAATTCCCAAATTACTTGTTGTGGTGGTCTTTCCCACCCCTCCTTTTTGGTTTCCGACTACTATAACCTTACACATGATAAAATTCCTCCAAATTCTACTATTTTTCCTTAATGTTGCTCTTTTTTACTTCCATATACGCTCTGTAATATTTATCTGTCCCCTTGTTAGGATAGATGTCCGACATTTCCTCCAAACACCGCATACAAATTTTTATTGTATGTGGCATACTCCGGATATCGAATCTGTATTGCCTGCCAGAAATAGGGTACATAACAACAGCAAAATATATCTTCTACTGAATATCTCCTACACTCATCAATCTGCTCCTAACGCTGTACTTGTCATAATGAATGACCTACTTTATCATAGAATGATCAAGTAATAACAAAAGGACACCTCTTATCTCAAGAAATGTCCTTTATCTGCAAATCTGCTACATTATTCAATTACCAATAGTTGTGTGTAGAACCATCAGCCTAGCAAATACGCCATTTCCTTGATATGGTTCTATTCTAGCAATGGCAGGTGCCATTGCCGCACCCATATTCATAGAATCCTTAATTCCATAATCAATAATTTTACCAGTCGTAATGCCGGTGATACATGCACTGCTTTTTCTTTTTCCAAGCACATAAGCACCGCTTCCCGTCACTGTCCACGTTGCAGACAACGGTCTTTGATTGGCATATTCAAGAGGAAACCGGAACTGTTTTTCAGCACTGGCAAAGTGGCTTGATGTCATTGCTACAACGTAATCTGCATATCCAGCCGCAACACACATTGCTCCAAGCGAAAGTGCCTCGCCACAGGTACTGCACGCACCGTACAGCCCAAAGAGTGGCACCGAAAAATCCATTAATCCAAAAGAAGTGGCAATATTCTGCCCCAAAAGATCCCCGGAAAAAAGATAGCGAATATCTTCTTTATCAAGTCCCGCTTTTCCGACCGCCATTGTAAAAGCTTCTTTTTGAAGCGTACTCTCCGCCTCTTCCCAGGTATCCTGCCCAAATTTGTCATCTTCCCCGATCATATCAAAGCAGGCTCCAAGGGGTCCCTCCCCCTCCTTTTTGCCGACAATACTTGCACTGCTTATGATATAAGGCGGCGTCTCAAAACAAATACTCTGTTTTCCCATCTGCATGCTCATACAAATCTCCATTTCCAAATCATTTTAGAGCATCTTTTTCCCAGACACCATGCTCTCTATGTGCCCAGTATGTGCATTTTACAGATATTTATACCAGAGTTTCCATCTATACTTACATTCTGCTTATCACGCTTTGCACCTGCTCCGGCCGTATGCCAAGGCACACACACAAGGAAAGAAATTCCTCTGCATTCAGCGGTTCTTTATAATCTTTTTGCAGTTTTCCTACATCGATGCCCGCATGTACCGCCAGCGCTTTTGCATCCATCCGGTTTTCCTCAATATATCGGATCATATAATCAGTCACTTTTGATTTTCCCATGTTATCGCACCTCTTCTACAAAAATCTGTTTTTTCTTATTCTATTCTTTACTTTTAGGAATTGCAATTATATTTTTCTTTCTGTCTAAGAACTCGTTGACTGATAAAATGAGGTGGGATATGATACGTTTACAAAGCTTTTGGGCTGCTTGAAACGCAACGGTACAAACCCAAGTTGCAAATGGAAACTTTTCTTTCATCAGAAAGTGGCGCAGGAATGGAGATCAACATGCGGAATCAAAATATAGCAAAAGTTTTAAAAGCATATCGTAAACAGAATCATCTGACTGTAAATGATGTATCGATCCTATTAGAGGAACGTTCTTTTACCGCCGCCCCAAAAACAATTTACGGATGGGAAAGCGGACAGGCAAATCCAAGTGCTGATATTCTTTTAACGCTATGCGATTTATATAACATTACGGATATTCTTGAAGCATTCGGTTACGAAAACAATGAAAATTTCCATGTGACACCTTCCGAGCAGGCCATCATCGAAGCCTACCGGGCACACCCGGAAATGCATGAGGCAGTCAGTGTCCTGCTAGGCTGCAGTACGCCACGCAAGAATACGGCACCTTTGCACAATACTCCAATGACGAAAGACGTTTCGCAAAAGAAACCGTATTCTGCTGAAACAGATGCTTCAACTCACAAAAAATAATCTCTCAAAAAAAGCTCCTGCGCCCATCTCATGCGCAGGAGCTTTTTTGCTCTCTGATTTATTTTATATATGTCAAAATTCCCCATTATCCCTGCGGCTGACTCTGATCCTGCTGCTGTCCTTGATCCTGCGGCTGACTCTGATCCGTCTGCTGTTGTCCTTGATCCTGTTGCTGGCTTTGATCCGTCTGCGGCTGACCCTGATTCTGCTGCTGACTCTGATCTGTCTGCGGCTGTCCTTTTAATGCGGAAAGTGTAGCTTCTGCCGCTGTCAATGTATCATAATTCGATACCTGAGCTTTATCTGTATCAGAAAGAGCGTTATACATATTTCTTGCATTCACGATAGCAGTTTCACTCTCTAACGTTACCGGTCCGATAATACTGATCGCATTGATCACGGAAGGAACATCTGCCTGCGTTTGTGTCTGCTGCACGACAGTCGGATTATCCCCCGGCATACGATATACTAAAACTGCGTATCCCTTATCGATCGTTTCGTAAATCTTCTTTGCCACTGAAGAAGGCAGATTGATACATCCATGGGAACCACCGGTCTTATAAATGCTTCCACCAAATTTATTACGCCAGGTTGCATCATGCATACCTACATCACCGTTAAACGGCATCCAGTAAGTAACCGGTGTCTCGTAATCCGGTCCTCTCAAGACTGCATTCATGGTTTTATAAGTCAGACCAAATGCACCCGTCGGGGTATCATGTCCTTTGGAAAGATTTCCTGAAACAAAGTCACTGTCCACCACCAGTTTTCCATCTTTATATAGGAACAAATGCTGGTTCGTCAGATTAATCTCAACATAAGAATCACCATAGTCATGTTCCCCGTGACTGTTCGCCGTTGTGAGATATACCGGCTCTCTCTCCACATCTTTTCCAGCTTTTAAATCTGCTAAAATCTGTTCTACCTCTCCACTATTATCAATTCTCCAGCCGTAAAAACCGCCCGTGATCGTAACTGTCGTGCCATAGGAAGTCTTTAACTCTTTCGGGGAATAAGCGGTATTGTATTTCTTTGCCAATGTCTTTACAAAGGCAAGCACCTCTTCCTCATCAATGGAAACCTTCTCATCGGTTCCCTCCGAAAGCCAGGTACTGATCGTTGTCCCATCTAATACTTCCTTATCATCTCCAAAATCATATGTAATCGTAACACCTGCATACTGATTTAATGTATCAATCAAAGACAACAGATCTTTGTCATCATCTTCAATTGCCGGATTCAGATAACAATTACTCTGCTCTAAATCAACCGTTTCATCCAGCACTAAAACAGCATCGATTACCGCTTTTTTTACTTTTGCAGCATCAACCTTCGTTCCATAATCGGCCGGTACCAGCACATAACCATTTTCTTTTGTATAATCCGCATAAGCGGCATCCACCGGCGCACGCTGATCTTTCATGCAAGGTAAATCCCGGATTGCATCATCCAGTTTCTGTTCGTCATAGGATACGACCTTTGCCAGTTCAAACTTCTGACTCTGAAACATTCTGATCAGCCATGAAAAACCATTCTGATTCTCCAAAAGATTTTCAATCTCTCCCTGGAATACAGGCTCCATATCAATATCTGAACCTGCAATGGTTCCATTTTTATCCTCCCGTGCAGTAACCGTCAGCTTATAATTTTTCATCTCCGTGCGAATCGCATTCTCGACTTTTTCCACACTGCTGCCGCCGACTGCAATTCCATCAATCGATGTTCCAAAGCAAAAATGACTTTCAAAATAAATTGCAAAACCGACATAGATTACTGCTATCGCTGTCATAACGCATGTAAGCCCCAGTCCTGCATAACTTTTCCGTTTCTTTTTTTCTTTCATTCCTCTTAAATATCCTTTCATCCTATGTGTAAAGATATGTTGTATCGCATAAAATATGCAAACGGACACCTTTTCTATTATAATATCCCGCAAAGTCTTGTCAACAAATTGTCTAAATCGTAACAATTAATTAAGAATTCGTTCTTTTTTCGTATTGCTCTGTAATAATCATTACCGTCAAACTCCCTAAAAACACCGGTCACAGCTTAAAGTTTTCTTAAATTTTAAATAATCTTTCTTAAAATAAGTAAAAGGTAATTGTTTCTGAAAAAATGCTGTGCTATAATCCCTATCGTTAAGATTATTGAGATTAATGAAAAGAGGGTGAAACCGTGAAAATGAAGACACGTGATGCAGTCAATGCATTTATCGAGAGAAACAAACATGCTCTTCTTCTGCTTTATTTCATGATTTATCTGCCATGGTTTGGTCACTTAGAGAGAACCGTTACCACACATTTTCATGTGATCCATGTCGCACTGGATGATTATATTCCATTCTGTGAATATTTTATCATTCCATACTTTTTATGGTTTGGATATGTTGCATGGGGGGTCGGTTACTTCTACTTTAAAAATAAAGATGAATATTTCCGTTTATGCACAATGTTATTTACCGGTATGACGATTTTTCTGATCATCTCTACCATTTATCCAAACGGACATTATTTAAGACCGACTACCTTTGCACATGATAACGTGTTTGTACATATGGTAAAATGGCTCTACGCAACTGACACCGCGACGAACCTTTTCCCGAGCATTCACGTTTACAATTCCATTGCGGTCAATTTAGCTGTATGGCACAGTGAAAACTTCCGTGACAAAAAGGTGATCCGCATCGGCTCTGCAGTTCTCATGGTAAATATTATTTTATCTACCATGTTTTTAAAACAGCACTCCGTATTTGATGTTGTTACCGGAATCATTATGGCAGTTTTCATGTACATGCTTGTCTATGTGCAGAACCCGGCACGCATGCCGGCCGGTGAGAGCAAGTATGAGCGCAAACTTCATCAGATCTAAGTTTACCTGACAATCAAAATAGTCATAACCGATTCTACCGGTTATGACTATTTTTTATTCATGACAACGAACGTTCGCGGAACGTGCATTCTATTGTTTGTCATTCTTCACTTTGTGAAATTTCCCATTCGCAGCGATGTATCGTTTTCTTCTACAATTCACACGCACATCCTGCTGCATATTTCGCACAGATCGTCATCGTACTCTCGTCATACATCATGCGCTCTGTCCTCTGGACAGGTGTATACTCCCTTACATCCTTTGCAATATGATCCTCGATGACAACCGCATCAAATTCGTATCCGTCTAAAAATGTACCTACTTTTCCAAAATAGCTTCCGCCTCCGGCTGTCGCTAAATAAAATGCCTCCGCAAATGTCAGCGGCTTACTGTTCTCATCTATCAGACGCCAGTACATTTTAGATACCTGAACTGCCAGTGTCAGAGCTTTTGCCATGGACAAAGATGTACCACCCGCCACATCAGAACCAAGTCCGACCGCAATTCCTTCCTCTAAAAATTTTCGGATTGGTGCAATACCGGAAGAAAGATTTAAATTTGATTCCGGGCAGTGTGCCACATATACCCCATGCTCTTTCAAAAGATCCATCTCATCCTCACTGTAAACACAGTGCGCCATGATCGCAGGATGTTCTTTATCTCCTAACAGATCAAAAATGGCATAGGCATCCGCATAGTTTTTTGCTGCCGGGACAAGTTCTTTTACCCATGCAACCTCTGACGGATTTTCCGACAAGTGGGACTGCACGCGAAGTCCTGTCGTCTTCTGCAGCTTTGCAAGTTCTCTCATCAGCCCGTCCGTACAGCTTGGGATAAAACGCGGTGTCAGGATCGGTTTTGTACGCTCATACTTTCCATCAATCTCTGTAAGCCATTTTCCGGTATCCTCTGCCGATGTCTTAGCATCCGCTTCACAGAGATTTTCCCCTCCGTTGCGGTCCATATTTACTTTGCCGACATAACTTATGATCCCGCTCTCCTCTAAAAGATCCATCAGCGCAACTGTCGCTTCCCTGTGAAGTGTTGCAAAGATACATGCACGTGTCGTCAGACTGTGCTTTAAATCTGACACAAAACTTCCATATGCACGTTTTGCATAAGCGGTGTCCACATATTTTGCCTCCTCCGGAAACGTATGCACATTCAGCCATTCTAAAAGTTCTAAATCCATACCCAGTGCACGGAATGTATACTGCGGTGCATGCACATGCAGATCCGTCATACCCGGAAGAATGATCTTATCGCCATAATCGGTAAGCGGCAGTTTTTCATACTGCTGTGGTAAATTTTCAAATACACCCCGGCAGATACCATTTTCACATACGACATAACCACCCTCTATGCCATGCAGTTCCTTATTTTCTCCTGAAAATACAATATTTCCCTTTAAAACAAAACTCGTTTTTTCCAACTCGTTTTTAATCCTTTTCTTTTTCTCTTACCATAATTTCAAAATCTGAATTGCTGACTTCATTACTTTATACTTCACATCTTCCAGTTCGGATGCTGCATTTTTTAATTCTTTTCGTATCTCAATGTGCTGTGGACAGTGTTTTTCGCATTTTCCGCATCCGATACATTGAGATGCGCTTGCGGTATCTTTTCGAAATGCCGTACACTGCAGGTAATCTCTCCGCCCGGATTTTTTTCCCTCCGAGTACATCGCATTATAACACCGGAATGTTCCCGGGATATCTACACCTCTCGGACATGGCATACAATATCCACAGCCGGTACATCCAACTTTGACATGCTTTTTAATTTCTTCTTTGACCTGTTCGATCAGTGCCGCATCTGACGGTGTCAGACAACCCACATGGGACTCTGATGCCGTCTTTACGTTCTGTTCCACCATTTCCATGGAATTCATTCCGGAGAGCACACAGGTCACTTCCGGCTGGTTGTAGAGCCATTTTAAGGCAAGTTCAGCCGGTGTCCGCCCTTCTTCATCGGTGCGGAACAAATCTTTTGCTGATTCCGGTAAAAGATTGACAAGTCTGCCCCCGCGAAGCGGCTCCATAATAATAACCGGAAGTCCCTTTGCATTTGCATAACGCAGTCCTTCCACGCCTGCCTGGGAGTATTCATCCATATAATTGTACTGAATCTGACAGAAATCCCAGTCATAGGCATCCACAAGCTGTTTGAACATATCGGTATTTCCATGATAGGAAAATCCGATATTTCCAATCTGACCGGACGCTAATTTTTCCTCGATCCAGTCCTGCATGCCGATCTTTTTTAATTTTTCCCAGGTCGGAATATCCGTAAGCATATGCATCAGATAATAATCAATATAATCCGTCTTTAATCTGCGCAGCTCCTCCTGAAACATCTTTTCCGCACCTGCAACAGACTTGATCAGATAATGTGGCAGCTTCGTTGCCAGATAGATCTGTTCTCTGCAGTGGTTGCGGTTTAAAATCTCTCCAACTGCCACTTCATTGCCTGCATAGACATATGCAGTATCAAAATAGTTGACACCTGCTTGTATCGCCGCCATCACTTCTTTTTCTGCCTTATCCAGATCCACGCTGTTACCGTTTTTGGTAAAACGCATACATCCGTATCCTAAAACAGACAGTTCATTTCCTTTTTTATCTCTGCGATACTGCATCCTTTAACTCCTCCAGTTCCGACAACCATATAGCTGCACATGCATCGGACGGCATACGCAGATCCCCGCGCGGAGATACCGCAACACTTCCAACCTTCGGCCCGTCCGGGAGACAGGAACGTTTAAACTGCTGTGCAAAAAAACGGCGGTAAAATGTCTCCAGCCATTTAAATATCGTCGCATCATCATAGGTTCCCGCAAATGCCTGTTTTGCCAGACGATATACCTTTGCCGGTGCATAGGAAAGACGCAGCATATGATACAGGTAAAAATCGTGCAGCTCATAAGGGCCGACTAAATCTTCCGTTTTCTGTGAGATTTTTCCGTCTTCCGGTGGTAAAAGTTCCGGGGAAACCGGCGTGTCAAGCACATCAAGCAATACCTGTTTTAGCGTTTCATCCCCACAGGTATCCGCATAATAACGCACCAGATGACGCACTAAGGTCTTTGGAACTGAGGCATTGACCGCATACATGGACATATGATCTCCGTTATAGGTTGCCCAGCCAAGTGCAAGTTCCGACAGATCTCCGGTTCCGATAACCATACCACCGGACTTATTTGCAATATCCATCAGAATCTGTGTGCGCTCTCTCGCCTGTCCGTTTTCATAGGTCACATCATGCACCGAAGGATCCTGCCCGATATCCCGGAAATGGATATTAACGGCATCCCTGATATCCACCTCAATAAAATCAGCACCCAGACACCGGATCAGCGATACCGCATTATCATAGGTGCGGTCTGTCGTACCAAAACCAGGCATGGTCACTGCCTTGATATTATCATGATTCATTCCAAGTGCATCAAAAGCTCTCACAGTAACAAGAAGTGCCAGTGTAGAATCGAGTCCGCCTGAAATTCCGATCACTGCAGATTTACAGTGTGTATGTTCCAGACGTTTTTTCAGCCCCATCGACTGAATGGATAATATCTCTTCACAGCGCAGTGTCCTGTCACTCTCTTTGGACGGTACAAACGGCATCGGATCGATATAGCGTGTCAGCTTTGTCTCCTCCATCTGTAAAGAAAATACATTTTCACGATACATTGGCTCTGTGACAGTCTCAAATGTCGTCATTCTACGGCGTTCCGATGCCAGACGGGACACATCGATCTCCGTGGATACCATCTGTGCATCAAAAAGTTCTGACTCCGCTAACAGCCGTCCATTTTCTGCGATCAGGTTATGTCCGGAATAAACAACATCCTGTGTGGACTCTCCATCCCCTGCACTCGCATAGATATAACCACAGAGCAGTCTTGCCGACTGTCCGCTCACAAGTTCCCTGCGGTAAGCCGGTTTTCCGGTCGTCTCATCCGATGCGGAAAGATTCACGATCAGCGTTGCACCGTGCATGGCATGTCCGATACTCGGCGGATTCATTGTCCAAAGATCCTCACAGAGTTCTGCCGCGATCACAAGTTCCGGCAGTTCCAGACAGGTAAATAACTGCCTCGTTCCCATCGGCACTGTCAGATTTTCCGTCAGCCGCACATCGACAACTTCTTCCATACCTCTTGTAAAATGGCGTACCTCGTAGAACTCATTGTAATTCGGAAGATAAGTTTTCGGCACGATACCAAGAATTTTTCCATGACTTAATCCCGCTGCCACATTGTACAATTTACCCTTGTATGCAAGCGGAAGTCCGACAAATACGATCGCATCCACATTGATCGTAAATGCTGCAATATTCAGCAATTCCTGCTTTGCCTCCCGAAGCAGTTTTTCCTGCAAAAACAGATCACCACAGGTATAACCCGTGATACATAATTCCGGCAGAACAATTACTTTTGCGCCCGCCTCTGCTGCCTCTTTGATCGACTGGCAGATCACTTTTGCATTATAGCCTGTATCGGCAACCCTGATTTTTGGCGTTACCGCTGCAACTTTCACAAATCCCTGTCTCATTCTTTCCTCTTTTCCGGCTACGTTCTGAGCAGCACTTTTTATTTTGCGGAACGCATTTCTTTCAGTTCATCCACATCAAAATGGTATGCCTTATTACAGAACTGGCATTTTACCTCGATTGCCTCTCCGTCATTGATGATCGAATCCAAATCTTTTTTGCTCAGTGTGGAAATCGCGCGTGAAACTCTCTCCTTCGAACAGTCGCACTCAAATGCAGCCGGAATTTTATCTGTGATCTCCAGACCAAAATCTCCTAAGATTTCCTCTAAAATCTGCTCCGGTGTCATGCCCTGTTCTAACATCTCTGTCACAGATGCGATCTCTTTGATTTTATTTTCCAGTTTCTCAATGATCTCATCGCTGGTAAACGGCATCAGCTGGATGATAAAGCCTCCTGCCTGGCGCACTGACAAGTCTTTGTCCACCAGAACACCAAGTCCTACCGCAGACGGAATCTGTTCGGATGTTGCAAAATAATACGTCAGATCCTCTGCGATCTCTCCGGTCTGCAATGCGATCTGTCCCACATACGGCTCTTTTAATCCCATATCCTTGATGACACTCATCACACCAAGTCCAAGTGCACTGCCCACGTCTAATTTTCCCTGTGGATTTAACGGCAGTTCCACCTGGGACTCCATCGGGAATCCCTTGACATGACCGTGTGAATCTGCTGTTACGGTAAGTCCCTTTGCCGGGCCGCCACACTGGATCTGTATTGTCAAAAGGTCCTTATCACCCTTCATCATCGTTCCCATCATGGCTGCTCCGCTCAAAAGACGTCCCAACGCTGCCGTGATGACCGGTCTTGTGTCATGGTCACGTCTTGCCTCCTCCACCAGTTCTTTGGAATTAATGGCAAATGCGCGGATCTGGCTGTCTGCTGCTGTTGCCCTTACAATATAATCACTCATGTTTTGTCCTCCATTTTTGTGCTGTGCTCATAATTTTACTCAGTTTCTTCTGTCTTGCCGGCTTTGCTCCTCGCGATCACATAAATGCGCTCGCTGTCTTCTTTTACCGGCTCTCTCGTAAATGCGTCGTATGCCGCAACAAATTCAAGTTCCGCCTGTTCTAAGAGATGTTTTACCGTTTCTAATTCGTAGGCACGCTGGTAGTGTGTCTCCTCAAATTTGCGGTAAAGTCCTTCTTCCTCACGGATAAAAAGCGTTAAATCATATTCATTGATCTGCTCTTGCTCGTCGAAGTAGTTATCCCAGATGAAGCTGCCCTCCTCGCGGTTTTCTGCGATCGTCGTCTCACCTAAAAGTTCTCTGTATTTATATACTGTGTTCAGATCGAAGATAAAAATACCATCCGGATCTAAATATTCATTGACACGGTAAAACAGGGACAAAAGATCTGTTTCTTCCAGCAGATAATTCATCGAATCACAGATGCTCACGACTGCACGCACGCTTCCGTACAATTCAAATTCTCTCATATCCTGTAACAGATACAAAATCTCATCCTCCGGCATCTCCTGATATCCGGTCTCCGCTGCAATCTCTAACATTTCCGGCGAATTATCCACACCGATCATATCGTAACCCGCTTTTTTCAACAACCTTGTAATCTTTCCCGTTCCGCAGCCTAAATCAAGTACTGTTCCGTCACAGATCCCATATTCATGAAGCAGTCCTATAATATACTGACTCCACTCTTCGTATGGAACATTATCCATGAACAGATCATACACCTGTGCAAAACTTGTATATGCTTCCAAATTATATTCTCCTTTTTTCGCTGTTACTGATTTCAGTCATTTTAGCAGTACCTTTTAGTCATTTCTGCAGTACCTTTCCAGGCAAGTACCATCTTATCACAGGTTTTAGTTGAAATAAAGCAAAAAAGAATCTATACTAATATCAGTATGTCATTATTTATTTGAGAAAAGGATTCTGATATGCCCGAAAATTACGATCATTACATCAGCAAAAATATCAAGGCATTTTATAAACGCAGACTTGCAGCTCCGATCATTTACCTGATCGTGCTTATTTTGGCATGGCACTTTTTTTCGCTGTCCGCCGCATTTGCTCCGGATGTTCTGCCTGAAGATACCGCTCTGGAAACAGCATTCCGAAATGATGAGCAGTATGTAAGCACCACACTTTCCGATTTAAAATTTACCGGATATACCCAGTCTATCTTCGGACACACCAACGGTTATTATTATTACACCATGCGTGATGAGGAATGTATTATTGTATTGCTGTCACCAAATACCAGTGAAGAAGGACTGCCTTCCATCGAAAAAGTTACCATCAAAGGAAAGATTTCAAAGAGAAATGAAAATTTTGATACCCTGCTTTTGAATCTGTCCACCGATTTAAACTGGACGGAAAACGGGATCCGCAATAAGGTGTCCTCCTACTATATCAGTGAGCCGGGGTTTAATCACATCGGAAACCGGATCTTGTTTGCAGCAATTTTCATTACCGGAATTTACGCATTGCTCTGTATTGTACTTTCCGTCGTGTACATGTATTTCCCGGTGCTTTCTCCTGCATGTCAGGATCTTGCACTGTTTGGAAACCCGAAAAAGATGTTAGAGCAGGCGGAGGAAGAACTCGCCACACTGCCGCAGCTTGCAACGGAAGATATGTTTATCACGGAACATTTTTTCATTGAAACTTCCGTCTACGGCAATGCGATCGTACCGATCGATGAAATCATCTGGATCTACAAATATTCCACGCTGCACAAGTTCTTCTGGTATCATTTCAGTATCTCCTACACACTGCATATCAGTGCCAACAAGCATCTGTATATCCAGTGCCCGAAAAATATCAAATCCGACATTGACGGTATCATTGATTACCTTTCGGAGGCAAACCATAATATTCTCGTAGGATTTAATGAGAAAAACCGCTTGAAAGTACAGGAGATACAGGGAACACCGATGCATTTTGAGAAGTTTATCGCTTTCTTAAACAAGCGTGTGTAAAATTTTATCAACATAGAGAATGAGGCAGGTGATGATTTTCACCTGCCTCATTCTCTATAAAAAACTATTTTCACATACCCTTTTTACTATACGGCATTATAGCTGCCATGCTTATCTGCATGACGTACTGATCGACTCAATTGCCACTGCACCTCCGCGCACGACCTCGATCCGGTGGAATTTGGATTTTAACAGGGCGATCAGTTCGTTATTGCGCCGCTCTGTCAGCTTGCACTCTAAGAGTACGCTGTCATTCCCGATATCCGCCACCTGCACATTAAACACCTGTGCGATCTGGAATACTTCGAGTTTTCCTGCCTCATTGACATCTAATACTTTCGCAAACAAAATCTCTTTCATATGGATCGGCACATCGGTAAGATCGATGACCTTGATGACCTCGACCATACGGTTCAACTGCTTCTTGATCTGCTCAAATGTGATATCATCACTGGTCACACAGATTGTCATTCTTGAAACCGTCTCATCCTCTGTCGTACCAACCGTAAGACTCTGGAGATTGTAAGATTTTCCGGAAAAAAGACCGGATACTTTTGCCAAAACACCTACCTGGTTTTCCACATATAATGCAATCCATCTATTTTTCATATCCGTATCCTCTCCTATTTCAAAATCATCTCGCTCATTGGATTTCCACTCTTTACCATAGGAAGTACGATCTCATCCGTGGAAATCATAAATTCAATGATCGTCGGGGCATCTTTATAAGTACGTGCTTCATCAAGTGCTGCCTGGATATCTTCCTCTTTTTCCACGCGGATTCCATGTGCACCGTAGCTTTTTGCTAAAGCTATAAAATCCGGTGTGTATGGAGGACAGGATGCATTCGGTCCCTTGCAGTTTGCCGGACAGGTTCTTCTTCTGCGCAGGCAGGTCGCCTCATAACGTTTTCCATAGAACAACTGCTGCATCTGACGCACCATTCCAAGATAATAGTTATTGAACAGACAGATGATCACCGGCGCTTCCTGAACTACTGCCGTTGCCATCTCCTGAATATTCATCTGAAATCCGCCGTCTCCCGTAAAGCATACAACTTCCTTATCCCGGTTGCCGATCTTTGCCCCGATCGCTGCCGGAAATCCGAATCCCATCGTGCCAAGCCCGCCTGACGTAATGAGCTGATGCCAGGAATCTAACTCTAAGTACTGTGTTGCCCACATCTGATGCTGTCCGACATCCGTCACATAGACAGCTTCCCCAAAGGTGCGGTTCACATGTTCAAATACCATCTGCGGTGTCATGCCACAGTCTCTGCGCATCTCAAGCGGATTTTTCTTATCCCACTCCGCGATCTCTTTCTGCCACTGCTCGGTATCTTTCGATTCTGCCCATTCAAGCAGCTTTTCTAATGCCAGGTTCGCATCCGATACAACCGGAACATCCACAACAACATTTCTCGAGATAGATGCCGTATCAACATCAATATGTACGATCTTCGCCTTCGGCGCAAACTCATTCAGATCTCCGGTAATACGGTCATTAAATCTTGTTCCAATCGAAAACAATACATCACATTTGCTGACTGCCATATTTGCCGCATATTTTCCATGCATGCCGCTGTTGCCGACATAGAGCGGATGACTCGTCGGGATCGCACCTTTTCCCATGATCGTTGTGACAACCGGGATCTGCATCTTCTCCGCTAATGCGAGCAGCTTGTCATTCGCATGTGCGATATTGATACCGCCACCGGCAAGGATCAACGGCTTCTTTGCAGTGCGGAGCAGTTTATAAGCCTTTTTCAGCTGTCCAATGTGTACCGACTCATTCGGCTTATAGCCACGGATCTGGATATTCGCCGGATATTCTGCCGGTCCTGCTGCCGTCTGGATATCTTTCGGGATATCGATCAGTACCGGCCCCGGTTTTCCGGTGGATGCAATATAAAACGCCATCTTGATGATACGTCCTAAATCTTCCCGTCTGCGCACGGTCACTCCGTACTTTGTGACACTTCTTGTCATTCCGACAATATCTACTTCCTGGAATGCATCATTTCCTATTAAAGACAGCGGAACCTGTCCCGTAAAACATACCAGTGGAATGCTGTCATAATGTGCATCCGCAAGACCTGTTATAATATTGGTCGCACCCGGTCCGCTTGTCACCAGACATACACCGACTTTTCCGGTAGACTTCGCATATCCTTCCGCCGCATGGATCAGTCCCTGTTCATGTCTCGGTAGGACGACATCAATACTATCCTGCTTATATAATTCATCGAAAAGATCTGTCACGGTACCACCCGGATAACCGAAAATGGTATCCACGCCCTCTTCCTGCAGCGCTTTTACAAATAATTTTCTACCTGTTATATCCATATCGTCCTCCCAAAAACCAAGGTATTTTTTCTTTCAAAAAACTATATCCCATCTTACCGGGAAATGCAATGATTTTATTTATCCAATCAGACCGACTGATTTTAATATAAAAATCCATCCGGTCAGCGTAAATGCTGCCAATAACGTTGTCGTCACGATCACGCTCGCCGTCAGTACACCGTCATTGTTCATGCTTTTTGCCATGATATAACAGCTTGGCGTTGTCGGGGATGCAAGCATAATTAAAATTGCGATCATTTTTTCCCCGCTAAATCCCATCCAGGCAGCAACCGGAAGGAAAATAAGCGGCTGAATGACAAGCTTGATCAGAGCTGCTGCGATCGTCGGTTTTATCTTTGCAAGAGCTTTTCTTCCCTCGAATCCGGCACCGATCGTGATCAGCGCAAGCGGCGTCGCCATCTGCGCCACACTGTTTACCGTCTTATTTATGATCGTTGGAAATTCAATTCCCAAAAGTCCCACGACCAGTCCTGCTAAAATCCCAAGAATGATTGGATTTTTGGCGATTCCGATACATGCCTCTTTGATCTTCTCTTTGCCATTTACCCCGCTTGCGTTTTCTCCCTCAAAGGTCAATACGATGACGGAAAAAATATTATAAAGCGGCACTGCACTGACGATCATCAGCGGTCCCATCGCCGAAGTTCCATAGATATTCTGAATGAAGGCAAGTCCCATTACCGCCGCACTGCTGCGGAATGATGCCTGCACAAATGCTCCCCGCATGGTCTGATCCTTTAAAAACAGCTTCACACCGCCCCAGATCAGCCAGAAACACGCCGTACTGACAAGTGCGCAGAACAACACATATTTCAAATCAAATACTGCCCGGATATCCACGCCTGCAATATCACGGAACAACATAAACGGCAACGTCACCTTAAAATTAAAACGGTTTGCCACCGTGACAAAGTTGTCATTTAACATGCCGATCTGTTTTAAAAAATAACCGATCACCATCACCAAAAAAATCGGAAAGGTCACATTGATACTATAAATAAAATTTTCCATCTTCGCTGCACTGCTTTCTGTTTTTGCTTACTTATTTTCTGACTCTCTCATAGCGGTAAAAATAATACTCAAGATCAAAATACGTCTGTTCCTCGCTGTCTGCCGTTATCTGCCATTTAGGATCCGCATCCAGATCCGGGAAATGTGCATCCGCATCATATGCGAAATCAATCTTTGTGACATGTGCCACATCACATTCATCGATCAGCTGCTCATAGACGGATTGTCCTCCGATCACATAAATATCTTCGCTGTTGTACTTTTTCAGTTCCTCATGTAATTCTTCCATATCATGTACGATCAGTGCCCCGGGAACTTTGAACTTCTTATCATGTGTCAGCACGATATTTGTTCTTCCCATCAATGGAAGTCCGTTTGGAAATGTCTCTAATGTCTTTCGTCCCATCACGACCACTTTGCCCATCGTCGTCTCCCGGAAAAACTTCTGATCTGCCGGAATCCGGACTAATAATTCATTTTTATTACCAATCGCCCAGTTTTCATCTGCCGCTACGATCAAATTCATAAAAGCCTCCATTCATGCTGCACTGCTTCTTGCAGCACCATCTTTTTTCTATTCACTGCTTCTTCTTTCAAACTCTCATTTTACCTAATTTACCCCAAAATGACAAGCCGTATTTCTATTGCTTTTTCCGGCAGAATGGGGTATATTATCAATATGTTTATTTGATTTTTATCCATGCATCAGCATGTGAATAATAAAACGGAGGATAATTATGAGTCAGGCAAAAGTTGACCGCTATAAAGAAGAAAAAGCAAACCGAAAAAAAATTCTTGCAAAAGAAAAAAGAAAACGTATTGCTGGCACCATCTGTGGATGGGTAATTGCAGCACTTATCATTGGATGGGCAGGATATTCTGGTTACAATGCATATGAAAAGAGCAGACCGATCAAAACGATCTATGCGGATCTTGATGCTATCAATAATTACATGGATACCCTTGATACAGAAGAATAAATTCTTTTAACCAAAAAGGTTCCGGAACATCCGGAACCTTTTTTGAATCCTGACAACACACAGTTCTCAAACCTCTCATTCTATTGTTTCAGACTGTGTTAATCTGCCTCTCCCTCTGCAATCTCCGCTTTCGCGAGAGCATTCTCTATCGCATTTAACAGCACGATCGATGTATACTGGTTATCCGTATTATATGTAATCCCTTTCGTCGACTGCTGCTTTATCACCTGTTCACTGACACTTTCCATTGCCGGTTCCATAAGCGGATACATTGTCGCTACCGTTTCATCCAGACTGATCAGAGAAATAGACTGTATACGGTTCTCATCCACAATGACCTGTATATCGGCTGACTGGCTGCCCATCATTATGGACGATGTATATACACCTGCCGTATACCGCATCGTTGGCTCTGCCTCACTCTTCTGTTTTTTTGGCAAAAACATGAAAAGCAGCAATATAATCAATACGATCCCAAGTCCGACAAATATCGCTGTATAGATAACCTCCTTCATATGAAGGACCACGATCCTCGTCTTTGCGCTCACCCTGTACCTCCATGGTATCGATTGTTATATTGTATGAGCATAAATCATATTACATGCCTGCATCTTTTAAACATTCTTCATATTCTTTTACCGGCAGCGGGCGTGAAAAATAATATCCCTGAATATCATCACAGTCCAGATTACATAAAAACATCAGCTGCTCTACCGTCTCCACACCTTCTGCCGTGATTTCCATGCCAAAGCTCTGTGCCATCTTCGTGATGGAATTCAAAAGTTTTTCTCCATTGTCGTCTCCAATGTAATCGACAAGACTCTTATCCAGCTTGATCGTATCAAAATGCATACGGTTTAAAGTTGCAAGAGAAGAATATCCACTTCCGAAATCATCCAGAAGTATCTTAAATCCTGCCATATGAAACTGCTCTAACAGATTAAATATTTCATTATTATCAATCGTAGCACTTTCCGTAATTTCCAGCTGAATATATTTGGAATCAAGGTCAAATGAACGGATAATACTTTCATATTTTTCAACGACATTTGAGTAATAAAGACTGACACGCGAAATATTTACTGAAACAGGAAGCATCTTCTTTCCCTGTTCCTGCCACTCCTTCTGCTGCTTGCACACTGCACGGAATACATACTCATCGAGCCTGATGATATTTCCGTTTCGCTCAAACAACGGAATAAACTTAAGCGGCGGGATCAGTGCTCCGTCTGCCCTGCGCCAGCGCACAAGAGCCTCCGCTCCTACAAGCTTTCTGGAATGTGCACCATATTTCGGCTGATACCAAATCTCAAATTCTTCATTCTCAAGTGCTATTTCAAAATGGTCTTCCAATTCACGTTTTTCCTGGATGCTATCATGATTCAGCTCATCAAAAAACATATAATTCCTGTCACGTCTTCCTTTGATCTGATGCTTTGCCTGCATAGCATTTCCATATAAAGGATCAATCTCATCCAGAACTGTCGTATGAAAAATTCCAAACACCGGAAAAAGATTTGGTATCTCCAGACGTTCCGGTATCTCTTCTATCTTTTTTATCACACGTCCGAGTCTCTCTTTGACGTCATCCTGGCTTTCTTCCATCCAGAACAATACGAAACGGTCGGCATTTACATGTGCTGCCAGCTCATTTTCTCCCGTTTCCTTTTCAAAAATATCCCATATGGCACGCAGAACCTCATCACCTTTTTTTACACCGCAGGTGCTGTTGATCAGTTTAAAATCCGTCACATCCATGGCGATCAGCCAGCCAACACCATCTTTTTTGTTCTTTGCCCGCTCCTTAAATGCTGCAAAGTTATCTCCCAAAGTAACAGGATCCTGATATGCAAGTGCCATCAGTTCTTTTTTGCTTTTACGCCATGAGTAAATATATACCCCCACACTAACAGATATCACAGCCAGAATAATAACGATCAGACTGTTGATTGCATCCATAACCACCTGCATACGATCTGTCAGAACGCTTTCCGCTACCGCTGTAACAACAAACCATTCTTCACCGGTCTCTTCTATTTTAAGTGGCATGTAATAATAAAGGGAACCTTCCCTGCGCTTCGGATCTATTCCATAGCCACGTTTTCCCGCTTCCATATCACTGATCATCTGATTCTTTGCAGTATCATTCTGTTCAACCGGAGAAATGTCTGCGTTAAAAATGTTTTTTCCAATTCTCCACTCCTTACTGTTTCCAGAAGTTGCCACAATCGTACCGTCCGTTTTTACAATATAATTAAATGCCTGTCCCTCAAATATCTCATTTTTCAGACATCCCTCAAACATTTCATCTCTGCAGGTTGCAAACAAAACACCTTTTACCGTCTTCTGGTCTTTTTCATACACCGGTACACTGAATGCATTTACATTTTCATTTGATGCATCAACGCGGTCTGCAACCGTATCCGTCAAATACTTTCTGCCCTGCATTGACTGCTTAAATAACTCTCTGTCCAACATATCAAGATGATATCCATCGGTCGTCTCTGCCATTCCATCTGCAGCAATATATCCCATCCGCTTAAACTGGTATGTCTCCACAAATCCCTGTAATTTATCAACAAAAATGTTCTCATCTCCTTCGGAGAACTCTCTTGCCAGACCGGAAAGCAGACGAAAACGTGTCCCAACTTCTTTTTCGACCAATATTTCATTCTGCTCAGCTATACCTTCTATACTGCCCATCAACTGCTGCTGTAAACTATTTCTAATCTGTCTAAAACATCCCAATAAAGCTATTCCTAAAATCAGTAATATCGCGCATAAAACCGCAGCATTACGAATTCCTGTATTCTTTTTGTACATTCTGTTACTCCATGACTATTTCAAAGTCCTGCTACCAATATTTTCTGTGACCATTTTCCCATATCTTTTATTATAACACTCTTCATTTATGAGTTCTACCCCTAAAAAGTATCGTTTTCATTCTGTTTTTCGTTTTTTTCCGCCGTAGATCCGCGCACAATTTTCTATTCGGGTATCCAAATTTTTTATTTACTGAAATTTTTTCAAAAAAAGATTGACAAATCACTTTTTCCATAGTATGATATTAAATGTGTCTGGCAGACAGATAAAAAACAATTTACATATGCGCGAGTGGCTCAGTTGGTGGAGCACGACCTTGCCAAGGTCGGGGCCGCGGGTTCGAGTCCCGTCTCGCGCTCTTCTTAAAAGGACATCTGATTGATGTTCTTTTTTCATCTACCAAAACTTATCGATCCCGATCGTTTCAATGAAATTTGACAACCCTATTCTAGCCACAAACTTATGGCGAATATTACGCATACTGGAGGGATCAGCTTGATAACTAAATCTTTCAGAAAAAACATGTTTCCCCTGTTATGTACTCTGTTGTTGTGCGGATGCGGTAATCAGTCTGCACAGCCAGACACAAATACCACAGATACATATACCTCTGAAACCTTATCGGAAACTAACACAACGGATTCTCTTTCGTCTTTCACGGAAAATACAGAAAATGTAATCGGGACAGAATCTGTCCCTGGAACTGAAATACAGGATGTTTCACCTCAAATCCTGCATTTCGTGGATGTATATGGAGAGGAATACGAAACCGAAATAAATCCCGCCGTTCCAAAACATCCTTATGACCTGAATCTCTTTTTACATGAGGGACAAAAATTATCCTACGACAGCGATTTGTATACCCGTCAGTCAGGGGTTGATGTTTCCCATCACCAAGGTGAAATCAACTGGAATGCCGTAAAAAATGCAGGATTTGAATTTGCCTTTATCCGACTTGGATACCGGAGATATACTTCCGGGAAGCTGTGTCTTACCGTTATTTTTTCCAGAACCTAAAAAAGGCGCAATCATGTGGCTTAGATGTCGGCATTTATTTCTTTTCCCAGGCGATCAACGAACAGGAAGCCATTGACGAAGCGAACTTTGTGATCGAAAATCTCAAAGATTATCATCTTGACCTTCCGGTAGTCTATGATCCGGAAAGTATCCTGGATGGCGATGCCAGAACCGATAATATTTCCGGAGAACAATTTACCCAAAATACACTTGCTTTCTGTAAAACAATACAGGATGCTGGATATGAACCTATGATATACAGTAATATGCTGTGGGAAGCTTTTGAACTGGATCTGTCCCAGTTCACTGATTATCCGATCTGGTATGCAGATTATGAAGCCCTTCCGCAGACACCTTATGACTTTACCTTCTGGCAATACTCCAATGCCGGTTCTGTGGACGGGATCAATACAGCCGTTGATCTGAATATCCGGCTGATTCCAAAACAAAGTAAGTAATAACCAACTGTCAAACGATTTTGACAAACAATTTTTTGAATACTTTTCAAAATAATTATTGACTTTTTTTCTTTGTTGCAATATAATAACAGATGTGTCTGACATTCAGTCACATCTGTTATGCGCGAGTGGCTCAGTTGGTGGAGCACGACCTTGCCAAGGTCGGGGCCGCGGGTTCGAGTCCCGTCTCGCGCTCTTCTGTTAAAGGCGGAAAACCTTGATTTTAGAAGGTTTTCCGCTTTTTTGTTGTAATGTAAAGCATCATTTCTTTTCTTATCGGTTTTCCTTTATCCAACGATTGATAATGTATCTCCAATTCATACCATCCTGCAAGCCTCGAAGAATAGTAACAGTCTTTTCATCTTCATCCACTACATAAAAAAATAAATATGTACGATAGGGCTTTATATAAACATCATATCCCCTATAAAAAATCCCTGTTGTTTCGTACCCTGCCGGCATTGTCTTTAAACTTCTTGCTGCTTCTGGTGCTATGTCAGCCAAACCATTTTTTTCTAAGGCCTCACGCAATGCAAACAACAGAATCTGATTCATCGAAAATCCGGATATGGAAGAAACCAATACCGGAAGATATTTTTTATTTTCCTGCTGTATCTGTAAGACCTGTTCTGCCGTATTTTCACCTGTTTTATTTATTTTTTCAAACACACTCGTTGGCAGATCAAGAGAAAGAATCGAAAGTAATACTAATAGTAAATGTGATTTTCCTTTTCCATACGGACCGATCAAAACCGTAGCATGTTCCTTTGTTTTACCTAATACTGCTTCTAAGTATCTTTGCAATTTTGCAATGTATGAGCCACAATGTAAAATAATCTTCTACGCATGGATCATGTTCCAGAATCAATTTTCCAATATTCGTAAGCGTAACGCCTGTCTTGGGAGCATCTGTAACAAGCTCCGCAGCCCTCAGCCAGTAGCGAATTGCTTTTGCCATATTAGGTCCCACTCCGAGTGCATCTGCGCCATAGTTTTCAAAAAATACCTTCGGGTTGCGGTTCACCTCATATAATCCTTTGTTCAGCCAGCCTTCACGCAAAATAAAACTTTCATGTCCTTTAAAACGGTATTTGTTTTTTCCCACTATTCCTTATCCCCTGTCCGATGTCTTTTGATTGCCAAAACTTTTCTCATATAGCATCCTGCCGTAAAATGATTGACACATTCACCACAACGTTTACACTTTTCATCCGAAATATAATATTGAATTTCGCCATCCTTACTTTCTCTTATAGAAAGTGCATTAAACCGGCATACACTTTCACATGCCAGGCACCCCATACACATCTGGTATTTCGTAAGCTGGCATTTTATTCGTTCTTCTGCGGTCTTTAAGTCTTTTGCACCGGCTATCTCTGTTTTTAAAATAGTGACTCTCAAATTCGTTGTTCCAATCCTGCCCTGCAGTTTCAGTACAACCTGATCTCTTTTATCCAGTACAAAAACCTCTCCAAGTCTGGTATTTCCCATATCAAAATTCAGATATCCAAATGGACGAAATAATTCATATAATTGTTCTGAAAACACCATTTCCACCTTGTCTCGCTTTCCAGAATCCATCATCTACATAAACTTCAGCATCCTCTTTTCCGATACTCGTCGCAAAATCTATCAGCATCTCTCTAAAATGCTTTGACTGCTCGTCCAAATGTACTTTAGATAAAAATTCAGACCAGCCACTGTTGTTCGGACAACACCAGCATCCAACTCTTGCATATCCAAGACGATATGCGTCATTAAAATCAATTCCCGTCGTAAGTATATATAACCATATATCAAAATCCATCCAATCGATGATTGGAGACACAATCCTTTGCTTTGTGATCTTCGGACTGTCGGATTCACGCTCATACTTGCTTCTGCTTACCGACTCACTGCGTCGTATCCCATAAAAAGTCAATATCTGTTTCTTATCTCTATATAACGAACGTATTTTTTTCTGTATGGTTCCCGTCTTAAAAACAGTACAACACCATCGCATAACGCGGCTTGGCGGGCCAACCAGTCTGCACAATTCTTCAAAATCCTTCTCTTTATTACGCGCAGAAATCACCGGCGTTTTCGGATGATTTTTCTTAAACCTGTCCACATATGTGTATGTAAATGGAAATTCTAATCCTTTACAGAAAACGGAATCTTTTTTCCATCCACGAAATAATGATTTCCTGTTCCGTTCCAGACGGACTTTTCCAGAAATTCACTTAAAATGATTGATTTGTTTCATGTGCTGCGTGAGACTCCCCTGAGTTTTATGAAGCCGCTTAAGTTGTGAGATCATGAAAAAAAGAGCCAAATATCAATCAAGTTAATGATTCATACCTAGCTCTTTCAATCTAATAAATTTTCTACGCCTGCGCCCGAACTTCCTCAATAAATTCTCTCATCATTAAAAAAACACCGAATCTACGGTGTTTTATTAGCAGGGGATGAGAGAATCGAACTCCCACCAAAGGTTTTGGAGACCCCTATCATACC